>Ga0206117_100499_pt1 | contig 38601 bp, 31 predicted proteins | sample 3A5Ametagenome_FD_177997 | JGI IMG/M metagenome (GOLD analysis project Ga0206117, IMG submission 177997) | Enriched microbial communities from leaf-cutter ant dump, University of Wisconsin, Madison, United States - 3A5A | ecosystem: Environmental > Terrestrial > Nest > Insects nest > Nest dump... | reverse complement strand
CGGCCATGGCCGGTTCGCTGCTGGGCACCTCGACCACCACCAGCTACATCGAATCGGCAGCGGGCGTCAGCGCCGGCGGCCGCACCGGCCTGACCGCCATCGTGGTCGCCATCCTGTTCCTCCTGGCGCTGTTCTTCGCCCCGCTGGCCGGTAGCGTGCCGGCCTTCGCCACCGCCCCGGCGCTGCTGTTCGTCGCCGTGCTGATGGCCTCGGGCCTGGCGGAAATCAACTGGGACGACATCACCGAAGCCGCGCCGGTGGTGATCACCGCCCTGGCCATGCCGCTGACCTACTCCATCGCCAACGGCATCGCCTTCGGCTTCATCTCCTGGACCGCGATCAAGCTGATCTCCGGCCGCCGTCGCGACCTGAACTCGGCGCTGGTGATCCTGTCCATCCTGTTCGTCATCAAGCTGGGCTGGTTCAACGCATGAGTGCTGTCTTCGACCCTTCCACCTACGACCAGCAGCTCGCCGCCAAGGTCGAGCGCCTGCGCGAGCTGCTGGCACCGTTCGCCGCGCCGCAGCCGGCGGTGTTCGATTCGCCGCGCGAGCATTACCGGCTGCGCGCCGAGTTCCGCCTGTGGCGCGAGGGTGGCCAGCGCCACTACGCGATGTTCGCCCCCGGCGAGAAGCACACGCCGATCCTCATCGAGGACTTCCCCATCGCCAGCCAGCGCATCAACGCGCTGATGCCACGCCTGAAAAGCGCCTGGCAGGCCAGCGAGACGCTGAGCAACAAGCTGTTCCAGGTGGAGTTCCTCACCACCCTGGCCGGCGATGCGATGGTCACCCTGTGCTATCACCGTCCGCTGGACGAAGCCTGGGAGGCCGCTGCAAAGCAACTCGCCGAAGAGCTGGATGTGAGCATCATCGGCCGGTCGAAAGGCAAGCGCCTGGTGATCCGTCGCGACTATGCCGTGGAAGCGCTGCAGGTCGCCGGTCGCACCTTCCGCTACCGCCAGCCGGAAGGCGCCTTCACCCAGCCCAACGGCCAGGTCAACCAGAAGATGCTGGGCTGGGCCTACGACGCCCTGGGCCAGCGCGAGGACGATCTGCTGGAGCTGTATTGCGGCAACGGCAACTTCACCCTGCCGCTGGCGACCCGGGTGCGCAAGGTGCTGGCCACCGAGATCAGCAAGACCTCGGTGAACGCCGCGCTGCACAACCTCGACGACAACGCCGTGGACAACGTCAGGCTGGTGCGCCTGTCGGCCGAGGAACTGACCGAGGCGCTGAACGAGGTGCGGCCGTTCCGCCGCCTGGAAGGCATCGACCTGAAGAGCTACGACTTCGGCAGCGTCTTCGTCGACCCGCCCCGTGCCGGCATGGACCCGGACACCTGCGAACTGACCCGGCGCTTCGACAATATCCTGTACATCTCCTGCAACCCGGAGACGCTGGCGGCGAACATCGCCCAGTTGCACGACACGCACCGGATCGAGCGCTGCGCGCTGTTCGACCAGTTCCCCTACACCCACCACATGGAGAGTGGGGTGCTGCTGGTTCGGCGCTGAACGCTCCGGCCCCATCGCTGGCAAGCCAGCCCACACCCCTGTGGGAGCTGGCTTGCCAGCGATGAGGACCGCCCCGTCAACACATCAACAACGGCACCACCTGATCGGCCTCGGTCAACGCCCCATGGTGCCCCAGCCAGCGACTCGCCGCGGGCTCCACCTCACTGCGCACGATCCCACCGGCACCGTTCGGCACCACGATCAGGTCGCCGATCCGTGCTTCCGCCTGGCTCAGCAGCACATCGCCGAACAACCCGCCGGCAATCGCCTCGCCCTTGCTCAGCACCCGGTAGTCGTCCCCGAGCCGATCGCGCCAACGCGCCAGCACCCGGTCGTGCTGCGCAGCATCGATATAGATATGCCGCGCGCGGATATCCCCGGCCACCGCCAGCACGCCCTCCTGCAAGCCGCGTTCGCGATCGAAGTCCACCGCCTCGGCGCTGTCCAGGCCGAGCATGCCGTGGTCGGCGGTAATCATCAGCCGCGCCCCTGGCGGCAACTGCTGGAAGATCGCCTCGGCCAGCCGGTCGGCGACGCGCAACTGTGCCAGCCAGGCCTCGGAGCCGGGACCGAACAGGTGCCCGGCGAAATCCAGGTCGGCGAAATAGGCGAAGCAGTAGGCCGGCGCATTGACGCTCAGGGCCTGGCGCACCAACTCGGGATAGGCGTAGTAGGACGGTGCGCCGAGAATCTGCGAACCGCGGTAGATGGCCTTGGTGTAGGCCGAGTCGGCATAGCGCGCCGGCATCACCGTACTGATCCGCAGGCCCTGCTCGCTGGCCTGCTCCCAGGCGGTCGTCGGCACGATGAAGCGCTCCGGCGGCGGCGCCTTGGCCGCCAGCTGGTCGGCGACGAAGGGTGCGCAGGTCCAGGTCAGGGGCGAGAACTCGCTGTCGCCATCCAGGGCGAAGCTGCAGCCGACGATGCCGTGGGCACCGCTGCCCAACCCCGAGGCCAGCGCCGCCAGGCTGGACGCGGTGGTGGCGGGAAAGCCGACATGGAAATGCCCGTCGGTGCGCATCAGCGCGGCCAGGAACGGCGCCTGTTCGGCGTGCTCGCGCAGCAACGCGTGGCCAAGCCCGTCGATCAGCAGCAGGCAGGTGGCCGAGGACGGCGTCAGCTCGAATGCATTGCGCATGCCCAGCGCTCCCAGCGAGGCCAGAATCGATTGGCTCAGGTTGGCCAGTCCGGGCCAGGTGCTGCGCTGGGTAACGTCCCTATCTACCGCCATGTGCGGCCCCTCCTCCGTGGTCGAAGCACAAGGTGTAGCACGACCCTGTTCGATCAGCGAACACTAATCATCGCCACCCATTGATTCGTGTTAACCAACCGGTACATTTTGTCGGAATACTCCTTTTCCAATCGCCAAGAACAACAACGGAGTCTTTACCGATGAATCTGGCCAAACCGCCCGGCATTCTCGCCGGCCTGATCGGCGCGGGCATCCAGGCCTCGCGCACCCCCGCGCTGCACGAACACGAAGGCGCGGCCCAGGGCCTGACCTACCTGTACCGCCTGATCGACCTCGACCAGCTCAAGCTCGACAGCAGCGCCCTCGAAGAACTGCTGACCGCCTCCCAGTACATGGGCTTCACCGGCCTCAACATCACCTTCCCGTGCAAGCAGGCGATCCTGCCGCTGCTGGATGAACTGTCTGCCGAAGCCCGCGGCATCGGAGCGGTGAACACGGTGGTGCTGAAGGATGGCCGACGCGTCGGCCACAACACCGACTGCCTGGGCTTTGCCGAAGGCTTCCGCCGTGGCCTGCCGGACGTCTCGCGCCAGCGCGTGGTGCAGATGGGCGCCGGTGGCGCGGGAGCGGCAGTGGCCCACGCCCTGCTCAGCGAGGGTGTGGAACAGCTGACCGTGTTCGATGTGGAAGCCGAGCGGGCCCAGGCCCTGGTGGACAACCTCAACCAGCATTTCCCGGGAAGCCGCGCCAGGCTCGGGCATGACCTGGACAGCGCCATGGCGCAAGCCTGCGGCCTGGTCAACACCACCCCGATGGGCATGGCCAAGCTGCCCGGAATGCCAGTGCCGAAGGCCCTGCTGCGGGCGCAGCTGTGGGTCGCGGAAATCGTCTATTTCCCACTGGAAACCGAGTTGCTGCGCGAGGCCCGCGCCCTCGGCTGCCGCACCCTGAACGGCGCCACCATGGCGGTGTACCAGGCGGTCAAGGCGTTCGAGCTGTTCAGCGGCGTGACGCCCGATCCGCTGCGCATGACCGAGCATTTCCACAGCCTGGGCAATTGACCGGGAGCAACGCCGCGGCGCCCTGCCGCGGCGTTGCCGGGATCAGGCCTGCAGGTAGCGCAGCACCGACTCGCAGATCATTTCCTTGTGCCGGGCCTTCACGGCCTGGTCCTCGAAATCGACCTGGAAGATCTCGCCGAAGGTGTGCCGGTTGGACACCCGGTAGAAGCAGAACGAGCTGATCAGCAGGTGCACGTCCAGGGCCTCCAGGCCCTTGCGGAACAGCCCTTCGGTGGCGCCGCGGCGAAGAATCTCATCCAGCGCCTGCAGCACCGTCTTGTTCATCGAGCGGATCGCCGAGGACTGCTTCACGTACTCGCCGTGGTGCATGTTCTCGTTGCACACGATGCGCACGAAATCGACGTTGCGGTCATGGTGATCGAAGGTGAACTCCACCAGGCGACGGATGCCGGTGCGTGGCTCCAGCTCGGCCAGGTGCAGGTTGCTCTCGGTGCTGCGGATATCGCCGTAGAGCTTCTCCAGCACCTCGACGTACAACTCCTCCTTGCTGTTGAAGTAGTAGTAGATCATCCGCTTGGAGGTCTGGGTGCGCTCGGCGATCGCGTCGACCCGGGCGCCGGCCAGGCCCTGCTGGACGAACTCGCTGATCGCCGCCTGCAGGATGTTCTCCCGGGTCTTTTCCGGATTGTTCTTGCGCCCTCTGCGCGGCGAGGTCTCCGGCGCTGCGCTGGGTGCTGTCGTTATTGTCATACGGAGCTCGTGGCCATCGGTTAACGGCGCAATTATGGGCCCCGCATGCACCAGAAGAAAGCCTTGGGGTGTGGGGTGTTGCTCAGGGCCTCATCGCTGGCAAGCCAGCTCCCACAGGGGCCTGCATGCACCGGACCTTGTGGGAGCTTGCCAGCGATGAGGCCCTCGATCCTTACAACTTGGCGTGGCGCAACCCGCCCGCCCGCGCCTTGGCCATCGCCGCCAGGCGCACCGCGACGTTCGCCGCGCCATAGCCGGCATAGCCATTGCGCCGCTGGATCACCTCGAAGAAGAAACGCTCCTCGAACGGCTCGGTGTACACGTGGAACAGCTCGCCGCCGTTGGCATCGCGGTCGTACAGCACGTTGTAGTAGGCCAGTTCGCTGAGGAACTCGTCGTCGAAGTCGAAGCGCGCCGCCAGGTCGTCGTAGTAGTTGAGCGGGATGTCCAGCAGCGCCACGCCCGCTTCCTTGGCCTTCTTCACCGCGGTGAAGATGTCCTCGCAGTCGAAGGCGATGTGGTGCACGCCCGAGCCCCGGTAGTGGGACAGCGCGTGGGAAATCGCGGTGTTGCGGTTTTCCGAGATGTTCAGCGGCAGGCGCACGGTGCTGCACTTGCTGCGCAACGCGCGGCTTTTCACCAGCCCGTAGGGATCGGGCAGGACCACCTCGTCGTCGGCCTTGAAGTCCAGCAGGCTCTTGTAGAACAGCACCCAGGTGTCCAGGCCGTCGGCCGGCAGGGCCATGGCCATGTGGTCGATGCGGGTCAGGCCGAGGCTGTTGGCCGGCGTCGCGCCTTCGAGGCTGAAGTCGGTGTCGTAGATGGTGCGGCCGTCGGCATCCTGGTCCACCAGGTAGATCAGGCTGCCATCCGGTGCGCGGACCGCCGCCAGCTCGCGCTCGTTCGGGCCGACCAGGCCGCGATAGGGCTGGCCGTGATAGGCCACCGCGCGGGCCAGGGCCTTGGCGCTGTCCTTGACCCGGACCGCCGTGGCGCACAGCGACGGGCCGTGGCTTTCGAAGAAGTTGTGGGCGAAGGAATAGGGTTCGGCATTCAGGATCAGGTTGATATCGCCCTGGCGCAGCAGGCTGACGTCCTTGGAGCGGTGCTGGCCGACCTTGCTGAAACCGAGCCCCTCCAGCCAGCCACCGAGCTTGGCGCCGGAGGCATCGTCCACGGCGAATTCGAGGAATTCCACGCCATCGTAGGCATCCGCCGCCGGCGGGGCGAACAGCAGCTGCGGCTCGTCGGCCACCGCCGGGGCGGTCTGCAGCAGGCGCTCGCGGGTCTTCTCCTCGAGGTACAGCAGCGAGCGCAGGCCATCGGCGGCATTGGCCCGTGGCGGTGCGGCGCGGAAGCCGTCGTTGAAGATCTCCAGCGACAGCGGGCCGCGATAGCCGGCCTTGAGGATCGGCGCGAGGAACGCCGGCAGGTCGAACTCGCCCTGCCCCGGGAAGCAGCGGAAATGCCGGCTCCACTCCAGTACGTCCATGGCCAGGATCGGCGCGTCGGCCATCTGCACGAAGAAGATCTTCTCCCCCGGGACCTGGGCGATGCCGCTCGGGTCGCCCTTGATCGAATAGGTGTGGAAGCTGTCGAGGATCATCCCCAGCGCCGGATGATCGGCCTCGCGCACGATGTCCCAGACCTGCTGCCACTGGTTCACGTGGCGGCCCCAGGCCAGGGCTTCGTAGCCGATGCGCAGGTTGCGCGCGCCGGCACGCTCGGCCAGCAGGCCGAGGTCGTCGACCAGGATCTGCCGCTCGCCCAGGGCGTCGGCAGCGACGTTGCTGCACACCAGCACCAGATCGGTGCCGAGCTCCTGCATCAGGTCGAACTTGCGCTCGGCACGGTCGAGGTTGCGTGCCAGGCGTTCACGACGGCAGCCCTCGAAGTCGCGAAACGGCTGGAACAGGGTGATGTCCAGGCCCAGGTCGGCGCAGCGCTGGCGAATCTCGCGGGGGCTGCCGTCGTAGTAGAGAAGGTCGTTTTCAAAGATCTCGACGCCGTCGAAACCCGCGGCGGCTATGGCTTCGAGCTTTTCCGGCAGGGTGCCGCTCAAGGACACGGTGGCAATCGAACGCTGCATCTTCAGTCTCCAACGGGCAGGCAGTGCCCAAACTGTTGAGAATTATTGGCCGGGGCGGAAATCCGCTCAACAAAAAGGTACGAACTGGTTAGTTTTGTGTGCGATTATCGCCCGAAATGCGCTGTGACGAATTGACCCTTTTTTGAGCAGTGCGCACCATTTCAAACCATGAAGCAGGGACTCATCGGCCACCGCATCCGGTCGATCCTGCCAATTAAGGCTCATGCAATGCCGTTCTTTGCGTCACCCAAGGCTCGACCTATAAACATAAAAAATACGGGTAACCTACGATGATCCACAGCTCCAGCAATCCCATTGCTCAGCCGTTGAGCAGTACCCCCCACGCCGGCATCGGCGACAAGATCCGCGGCGCCATGGCCGTGGGCAAGACCCGCTGGGTCATGCTTGCCCTGGTGTTCTTCGCCACCACCCTGAACTACATCGACCGCGCCGCCCTCGGCGTCATGCAGCCGATCCTGGCCAAGGAAATGAGCTGGACGGCGATGGACTACGCCAACATCAACTTCTGGTTCCAGGTCGGTTACGCGATCGGCTTCGTCCTGCAGGGCCGCCTGATCGACCGCGTCGGCGTCAAGCGCGTGTTCTTCTGCGCCGTGCTGCTCTGGAGCCTGGCCACCGGCGCCCACGGCCTGGCGACCTCGGCGGTCGGCTTCATGGTCTGCCGATTCATCCTCGGCCTGACCGAAGCGGCCAACTACCCGGCCTGCGTCAAGACCACCCGCCTGTGGTTCCCGGCCGGTGAACGCGCAGTCGCCACCGGGATCTTCAACGCCGGGACCAACGTCGGCGCCATGTTCACCCCGATGCTGCTGCCGCTGATCCTCACCGTCTGGGGCTGGCAGGCCGCGTTCATGGCCATGGGCGCCCTGGGCCTGGTGTGGGTGATCTTCTGGGGCCTGAAGTACTTCAACCCGGAAGACCACCCGAGCGTCACCGACGCCGAGCGCGCCTACGTGATGGGCGAGGCCGAGCCGGAGCAGAAAGGCGTGCCGTTCTCGCGGATCCTGCGCATGCGCGGCACCTGGGCCTTCGCCCTGGCCTACTCGATCACCGCGCCGGTGTTCTGGTTCTACCTGTACTGGCTGCCACCGTTCCTCAACCAGCAATACAGCCTGGGCATCAGCGTCACCCAGATGGGCATCCCGCTGATCGTCATCTACCTCAGCGCCGACTTCGGCAGCGTCGGCGGCGGCATCCTCTCCTCGTTCCTCATCGGGCGTGGCGTGGCGCCGGTCAAGGCGCGGCTGATGTCGATGCTGCTGTTCGCCGCCACCATCATCGGCGTGATCTTCGCCGCCGGCGCCAGCAGCCTGTGGGTCGCGGTAATCGCAATCTCCCTGGCGATCGCCGCGCACCAGGCCTGGACCGCCAACATCTGGAGCCTGGTGATGGACTACACGCCCAAGCACATGATGAGCACCGTGTTCGGTTTCGGCGGCATGTGCGCGGCCATCGGCGGCATGTTCATGACCCAGATCGTCGGCTACGTGCTGACCGTCACCAACAACAACTACAGCGTGTTGTTCACCATGATCCCGCTGATGTACTTCATCGCCCTGACCTGGATGTACTTCATGGCGCCACGCAAGGTGCCGAAGGTCGACTGATACTCCCTGCCTGACCCGCGCGGGGCCTGTGCCGAAAGGACAGGCCCCGCGTGCGTTTCAGCGCCGCCGTTGCAGCCAGGCCGCCGCCAGCCCGCTGAGGCAGACGATGGCGATGCCGATCAGCCCCCACTGATCGGGACGCTGGCCGAACAGCACGATGCCCATCAACCCCGCGAAGACGATCTGGCAATAGCTGAACGGCGCCAGCAGGGCCGGCGGTGCATGGCGAAAGGCCTGGGTCAGGAACAGGTGGGCGAGCATGCCGAAGGTGCCCAGGGCCAGGGTCATCAGGCCGTGGGTCAGGCTCGGTACGGTCCAGAAGAACGGCACCAGGGCGCTCATCACCAGGGTGTTGAACAGCCCGGTGAAGAAGTTGGTGGCCGTCGCGCTGTCCACCTGGCTGAGCTTGCGGGTGAGGATCTGGTAGAAGCAGAAGCAGGTCGCCGAGCCGAACGGCAGCAGCACCGCCGGGGTGAACAGCGCCCCGCCCGGGTGCACGATGATCAGCACGCCGATGAAGCTCGCCAGCACCGCCGCCCACTGCCCCTTGGTCACCGACTCCTTCAACAGCGGCAGGGACAGCGCCGTCACCATCAACGGCGCGAGGAAGTTCACCGCCGTCGCCTCGGCCAGCGGCAGGTACTGCAGGGCCTTGGTGAACAGCAGGCTGCAGCCCAGCAGGCACAGCGCCCGCAGCGCCTGCAGCCCCGGACGACGGGTGCGCAGGCCGCGCAGCCCGGCCTGGGGCAGGAAGATGCCGAGCATCAGCAGGGTATGCACCAGATAGCGCGCCCAGACCACCCAGATGATCGGGTAGAACCCCGACAGGTACTTCGACATCGCGTCGTGGCTGGAAAACAGGAAGGTCGCCAGGACGACCAGGAGGATGCCTTTGAACGGTTGGCTGACAGGGGGCATGGGCGGCTCGGGGGGTCAGGGGTGGCTCAATACGTCGCGGGCCTTGTCCAGTGCCCGTTGCGCGCGCTCCAGCGCGGAGACGCCCTGCTCCAGCAGTTGCCGGGTGGGAATCTCCAGGCTCAGGGGCAGGTCGGACGGCACGCTGGCGAGCAGCCCGCGCAGATCGCAGTCGCCGTCACCGGGGAAACGCCGCTCGTTGCGCGCCTGACGCAAGATCTCGGCCATGTCGTCCGGCCGCGGCCCGGCCACATCGCAGAGTTGCAGATAGCGCATGCGCGAGGCCGGGACATTGCGCAGGTCTTCCAGGCGCGAGGCGGAGCGATCGAAGTGGAAGGCGTCGACCAGCACGCAGCCGTTCTCGCGATTGGCGGCGGTGACGACTTCCAGGGCCTGGGTGAGGTTCTTCGCATCGGTCCAGGGCATGAACTCCAGGTGCGGATAGATGCCGTATCGCGCGGCCAGGTCGCACAGGGCGGCGAAGTTGTCGGTCATGCGGGCCTGGTCGGGATCATTGCCGGCCACCAGCAGTTCGGTCGCACCGAACGCCGCGCCGACCGCCAGCAGCGCGTCGAAATCGGCGACGCGGGTTTCCGGCTTGAGGCGCAGGATCTCGATATCGAGCACCTTGATTCCGGTATCGCGCAGGCGTTCGGCGGTCTGCCGGCGCAGATCGGCGTCGCGGACCAGGGGGAAGTGGTGTTCTTCGGGAGTGGCAGGCTCCAGGCGCAGGCCGACATGGCTGTAGCCGGCCCGGGCGGCGACCTCGACCATGTCCGGCGGGGACAGCTCGAGCACGGTCAGGGCAGCCAGGGAGAAGATTCGTTGGCTCATTTTCGCGGGGGTCTCTTGGGGTTGTTGTTCTGACTGCAAATATTTAGAACTTGGTTCCAGTTTCAATGCAAGCAGAAAAACCACTCCCCAGATCACTCGCCCCCCGTGGGAGCGGGTTTACCCGCGGTTGCCCTGGTCAATTCACTATCGTAATCGCGGCGGTCCGGCGTCCCGGTGAACCCGCTCCCACAGGGTGGACGTCAGCTGAACAGCTCGGATGCCGGACTCGCCGCCGCCAGCTCCCGCACCGTTTCCAGCAGCACCGGCGCCAGCTCGTGCATGCGTGCCTCGCTCATCCGTGCCGTCGGCCCGGCGATGCTGACCACGCCGATCGCATGGCCATCCTTCGGATCGGCCACCACCGCCGCCAGCGCCGACATGCCCACCGCAGAGCTTTCCACCACCCAGGCATAGCCATGCTCGCGGGCCAGGCGCAGGCGCTCCAGCAGTTCGACATTGGACTTCGGCGCGTTGGGCCCGAAGCCCTCGCGCGGTGCCACGCCCTGGCGCTCCACCAGCAGCAATGCCTGGGCATCGCTCAGGCTGGCCAGCCAGGCATGCCCGGAAGCGCTGTAGAACAGCGGCGCATCGCGGCCCATGTCGGGGTCGTACTTGAGCCCCGAGCGCGCGCCCTGGGACTTGGCGATCCAGGTCTGGCGCTCGCCGTCGATCACCCCCAGGCGCACCAGCTCGCCGCTCTTCTGCGCCAGGTCGTCGAGGATCGGCTGGACGATGTCGGCGCCGCTGTTGGCCAGGTAACGGAAGCCCTGAGCCACCAGGCGGGTGCTCAGCAGGTAGCGGCTGTTCTCCGGATTCTGGCGCACGTAACCCAGGCGGATCAGCTCGGCGAGCATGCGGTGGGTCGCGCTTTTCGGAATGTCCAGTTGCTCGGACAAGGTCTGCATCGGCAGCCCGCGAGGCTCGCTGGTGAGGCTTTCGATGAGGCTGAACGCGCGTTCGATCTGACTGCCGGCCATGGTCATGGTCCCTGAAAATGTTGCCGAATTCTAAAGAGCGTCGGGCAAAGCGCAAACCACTGTTCGATCTTCGCCCAACTTTGCCGAAGGGGACTTGGCACCGTCGACACGATCAAAGATTATGGAATCTAGTTCTAAAAACAATACTCAGAGGATTTTTCCATGACCGCCACCCCTTCTCCCTCCCGCACCGTGGACTGCGACGTCCTGGTGATCGGTTCCGGTGCTGCCGGCCTCAGTGCCGCCGTCACCGCCGCCTGGCACGGGCAGAAGGTCATCGTGGTGGAGAAGGATCCGGTGTTCGGCGGCGCCACCGCCTGGTCCGGGGGCTGGGCCTGGGTGCCGTGCAACCCGCTGGCGCGGCGTGCCGGCATCGTCGAGGACCGCTCGGCGCCACGCACCTATCTGGAACACGAACTGGGCGAGCGCTTCAACGCGTCGCTGATCGACGCCTTTCTCGACGCCGCGCCGAACATGGTCGGCTTCTTCGAAAAGCACACCTCCCTGCAATTCGCCGACGGCAACGGCATCGCCGACATCCACGGCGACACCCCGGGCGCCGGCACTGGCGGGCGCTCGGTGATCGCCGCCCCCTACGACGCCCGGCAGACCGGCAAGCTGCTCAAGCGCCTGCGCCGCACCCTGCGCGAGACCGCGTTCTGGGGCATGCCGATCATGGCCGGCAAGGACCTCGGCGCCTTCCTCACCCTGACCCGTTCCTGGCGCTCGCTGCTGCACGTGGGCAAGCGGGTCGGCAAGCACCTGCTCGACCTCGCCACCCATGGCCGCGCCCTGCACCTGGTCAACGGCGTGGCACTGGTGGCGCGCCTGGCCAAGTCCGCCGATGACCTCGGCGTGCTGCTCTGGGAGTCGGCGCCAGCACGGCGCCTGCTGCAGGAAGACGGCAAGGTCAGCGGCGCGGTGGTGCACACCGCCAGCGGCGAAGTGACCATCAAGGCCCACGCCGTGGTCCTCGCCGCCGGTGGCTTCCCCAACGACATCGAGCGGCGCAAGGCGATGTTCCCGCGCACCCCCAGCGGCCATGAGCACCTGGCCCTGCCGCCGCTGGCGGCTAATGGCGACGGCCTGCGCCTGGGCGAGAGCGTCGGCGGCCGGGTGGCCGACGACCTGCACAGCCCGGTGGCCTGGGCGCCGGTGTCGAAGGTGCCCTATGCCGACGGCAGCGCCGGACATTTCCCGCACATCATCGAGCGCGGCAAGCCGGGGATCATCGGCGTGCTGAGCAACGGCCAGCGCTTCGTCAACGAAGCCGACGGCTACTACGACTACGTCAGCGCCATGGTCGCCGCGGCACCGGGAGAGCAGGTCGAGTCCTGGCTGATCTGCGACCACCGCTTCCAGCGCCGCTACGGCCTCGGCATCGCCCGACCGTTCCCGCTGCCCACGTCGTCGCTGGTACGCCGCGGCTACCTGAAGCGCGCCGACAGCCTGCACGACCTGGCCAACCAGTGCGGCATCGACGCCCGCGGCCTGCTCGACACGGTCAACACCTACAACCACCACGCCCGCCTCGGCGAGGACCCGCAGTTCGGTCGCGGCCGCACCCTCTACAACCGCAAGCAGGGCGACGCGCTGCACGGGCCGAACCCCTGCGTGGCACCGATCGAGCACGGGCCGTTCTATGCGGTGAAGGTCCAACCGGGCTGTTTCGGCACCTTCGCCGGCCTGCGCACCAACGAGCATGCGCAGGTGCTGGATGCCCGGCAGCAACCGATCGAAGGGCTGTACGCGGCAGGTTGCGACATGGCCAGCATCATGGGCGGGCATTACCCGGCGGGGGGCATCAACCTCGGGCCGGCGCTGACCTTCGGCTATATCGCCGGCCGCCACATCGCCGGCGTCACCGACTACGAGTGATCAGTCGAAGCGCTGCCCGGAAATCGCCGGGTGATAGATCGGCTGGACCTTGTTCCCCGCAGGGTCCAGCAGGTGGAAGCTCCAGGTGCCGTCGCCATGGGCGAACGGCGTGTCCAGCAGGGTCACCCCGCATTCCTTGAGCCAGGCATGCCAGGCGTGCAACTCGTCGATGCTGTCGACCACGAAGCCGTAGTGATCCACCGCCTGCACCCCGCTGCTCGGCACGAAGGCGCGGCCCAGGGACAGGTTGTCGTTGCCGCAGGTCAGGTAGACCAGGTCCTCGTTGGCCCGGTGCAGCACCTGCATGCCGAGAATGTCCACGTAGAAGCGCTCGCAGGCTTCCAGATCGGGCACCAGGATCGCGATGTGACGCAGGCCGTTGAGGCGGCTTGGACGGACAGCCATGAGTTCGACTCCATTTTTGTATACAATTTCTCAGAAATATAAGACAAAAAGGAGTTCGACGTGTACAGCCTTCTACTCAAGACCCAACTCAAGCCCGGCAGCCTGGCGCCGTTCATGGAGGCCATGCGGGTCAACGCCGCCCTTTCCGTGCGCGATGAACCGGGGTGCCTGGTGTTCGATGTGATCGGCGATCACAGCGATCCGGATCGGGTGTGGTTGTACGAAGTGTATGAAAGCGAGGCGGCTTTCGAAGCGCATATGCTGACGGCGCATTTTCTAGCCAGCCGGCCGCTGGTGGAGCCGCTGATCGTCAGCCAGGAGGTGATCGAGGGCGAGGTGCTGGCCTTGAACTCTAAAACCAGAAGCTGACGCGGCCCCTGTCGGAGCGGGTTCACCCGCGATTGCAATGGTGAATTCACTAAGGCAATCGCGGGTAAACCCGCTCCCACAGGGTTCTGCAGCGTCAGTGGGGCATCAGAAGTCGAAGAACACCGTCTCCCCGTCCCCCTGGATGCGGATATCGAAGCGATAGGCCGTCTTCCCGTCGCGCTCGCAGCGGGTCGCCACCAGGGTCTCGCGGCGCTGCGGCTGCTCGATCAGGTTCAGCACCGGGTCCTTGGCATTGGCCTCGGCTTCGTCATCGAAGTAGATCCGCGTCTGCAGGTGGATGTTGATCCCCCGGGCGAACAGGCTGATGTTGATGTGCGGCGCCATCGGCACACCTGCGGCGTTGCGGGTCACGCCCGGCTTGACCGTGTGCATGGTCCACTCGCCCGCATCGAAGGTGGTGGCGGTACGGCCGAAGCCGTTGAAGGCGTTTTCCAGGTTGTAGCCGGTCTGGTAGTCGCCGTTGTGGTCGGCCTGCCAGAACTCGATGAACGAGTCGCGCACCAGGTGGCCATTGCCGTCATAGACGTTGCCGAACACCACGATGTGCTCGCCCGGCGCGCCGTCCTTGGCCATCTGGCTCCAGATTTCCTGGTCGCGGGTCGGGTTGCCGGCGGCTTCCAGGGCCAGGCCGATATGGACGTAGGGGCCGGCGGTCTGCGAAGGGGTTTCCGGCAGCAGTTCGATTGGCATGACGGTGCTCCTCAGCGGTTTTCGAAGTGGGTCGCGCGCTGGCCGCGCAGGACGATGTCGAAGCGGTACGCCAGGCAGTCCATCGGGTTGGCGTTGCTCATGTCCAGGCGGGCGATCAGCAGGTCGACGGCCGCCGGGTTGGCGATGCTCTTGACGATCGGGCACAGCGGGATCAGCGGATCGCCTTCGAAATACAGCTGGGTGATCAGCCGGGTGGAGATCGACGGGCCGCTGATGGAGAAGTGGATGTGTGCCGGGCGCCAGTCGTTCGGGCCGTTGCGCCATGGGTACGGGCCCGGCTTGATGGTGCGGAAGCTGTAGCGGCCTTCGCTGTCGGTCAGGGCGCGGCCGACGCCGCCGAAGTTCGGGTCCAGCGGTGCCAGGTAGCGGTCGTTCTTGTGCCGGTAGCGGCCGCCGGCGTTGGCCTGCCACATTTCCACCAGGGTATTGGGGATCGGCTTGCCGTACTGGTCGAAGACCCGGCCGGTGACCAGGATGCGCTCGCCGACCGGCAGGCCGCCGTTGTTGAAGTTGAGCAGCAGGTCGTTGTCATGCTCGCCGAAACGCAGGTGGGAGAAGTCCGGGCCGGTGCTTTCGCTGATCGACTGCGGAATGCTCACCAGCGCCTGGCGCGGCGAACGGGCGATGGAGGTCTTGTAGTCCGGGGTGAAGGCTTTCGGATGCCAGTTCCGATCACGGATAGCGAAGCGACTGTTGTCTGTAGCAGACATGCCGTTCTCCTGTTCTTGGATTTATGGAGAGCCCGATCAGGACGGGCGGGTGGTGCGGCAAAGTGTCTCTCGCGATGGCCCCGGCGAAAACTGAATTGTCCGACCTCATCCATAACCAAATGGTTATGTGTAACTGCTTGTCTCGCTGGTGGGCTAACCTTGGTTCTGTACGAAATGTATTCGAACGAAGGCCAGGCAAGGCAAAAACAGGCGAGGAAGCGCAGTTGACTGGTTGTCAATGAGCATTCCGAGCCTGTTTTTAACGCAGCATGGCCGAGTTCGGATGCATTTCGTACAGAGCCGAGCACGATGACACCACCCACGTGGAGAGATACCCATGCAATGGCGAAAAGGCAGGCGCAGCGACAACGTGGTCGATGCACGGGGCGAAGGTGCGGGTGGCGGCATGCGCATGGGCGGCGGCAAGGGCCTGACCCTGGGCGCGGTGGTGCTGATCGTCGGCATCGGCCTGCTCACCGGACAGGACCCGATGCAGATCCTCGGCCAGCTCGCCGGGCAGATGCAGCAGGGCGCCCCGACCCAGGGCCAGACCCCGCCGCGGCCGGCGGCGAACGACGAAGGCAGCCAGTTCGTCGCCAGCATCCTCGGTGATACCGAAGACACCTGGCGGGCGATCTTTGCCCAGGCCAACAAGCAGTACAAGGACCCGAAACTGGTGCTGTTCAGCGGTCAGGTCAACTCCGCCTGCGGCTTCGCCACCTCGGCCACCGGGCCGTTCTATTGCCCGGCGGACCAGCAGGTGTACCTGGACATGAGCTTCTTCCGCGAAATGGAACAGCGCTTCGCCGCCGCTGGCGATTTCGCCCAGGCCTACGTGATCGCCCACGAGGTCGGCCATCACGTGCAGACCCTGCTGGGCATTTCGGCCAAGGTGAATGACGCCCGCCGCAGCGGGCAGAAGGTCGAAGGCGCGACGGGCCTGCTGGTACGCCAGGAACTGCAGGCCGACTGCTTCGCCGGGGTCTGGGCCTACCAGGCGCAGCAACGGCACGACTGGCTGGAGCCCGGCGACGTCGAGGAAGCCCTCAACGCCGCCAACGCCATCGGCGACGACCGCCTGCAGCAGCAGGGCCAGGGCCGCGTGGTGCCCGACTCCTTCACCCATGGCACCTCGGCGCAGCGGGTGAAATGGTTCAAGACCGGGTTCGACAAGGGCGATGTCAACCAGTGCGATACCTTCAAGGCCAAGGTGCTCTGAAGGCCTCCCCTCCCTGCACAGCCCCGCAAATGCGGGGCTTGTCACATCTTGTTGAGTATTTTCGTCGGTTTTGCTGAAAAAGCGTTTCAGCTCGCCGTCTTTACGCCGATAAAGCCTCCTCAACGCCCGCTGGCCTCCAAGAAAAACAACCTATCAGCGATCGCCGATTACACCTTTGTCCTGGAGGGATTCCATGAACGGTTGGTTTGCCAACATCAGCGTCAATCTCAAGCTAGGGCTCGGCTTCGGCCTGGTCCTGGTGCTTACCGCCCTGCTTGCGCTCACCGGCTGGAACAGCCTCGGCAGCCTGATCCAGCGCAGCAACTGGATGAGCGACATCACTCGCCTCAACGGCAACCTGACCGAACTGCGCGTCGCGCGCCTGCAGTACATGCTGGCCAACGGCGACGAGACCACCGCCGCCAACGTGCAGGTCAAGCTCAACGAGTTCATCCAGCAGCAGCAACACCTGCTCAAGACCTTCAAGAGCCCGGAAAACGTCAAGCTGCTGGAAGAACAGGCCCGCACCAGCGCCAATTACCAGGTGTCGCTGGAGAAGATGCGCGCCGCCTACAAGGCCAGCAATGCCGCCCGCGACAACATGGGCAAGACCGCCGGCAACGCCCTGGGCCTGATCGAGTCGATCGGCGGCGAACTGCTGGCCAGCCCCGATGCACCGGGCCGCCTGCAGCAGTACCAGGCCGTCAGCGCGGCCAAGGAACAGCTGATCCTGGTACGCCTGGAAGTGCGCCGCTACATGTCCGAGCCCTCCGAACAGACCGAGCAGGCCACCCTGCGCCAGCTCGACAGCGCCCTGGAACAGGCCCGCCAGCTGACCCGCGTGCTGCCCGACGAAGGCGCGCGCCTGCAGCAGTTCGAACAGGCCGTGCTGGCCTATCGCGACGCGGTCACCCAGGTCAAGGCGGCCAACGCCGACATCGCCCTGGCGCGCAAGGAAATGACCGCCCAGGGCTACGAGATCGTCAGCAACAGCGAGGCGCTGTACCAGATCCAGCTCGATCGCCGCGACGCGGAAAGTGCCAGCGCCCGCAACCTGCAACTGATCGCCACCCTGCTGGCGCTGCTGGTGGGCATCGCCGCCGCACTGCTCATCACCCGCCAGATCGTCCGCCCACTGCGGGAAACCATGGCCGTGGTCGAGCGCATCGCCGCCGGCGACCTGACCCACGAACAGCGGGTCACCCGCCGCGACGAACTCGGCGTGCTGCAACAGGGCATCCAGCGCATGGGCACCACCCTGCGCGAGCTGATCAGCGGCATCCGCGATGGCGTCACCCAGATCGCCAGCGCCGCCGAGGAGCTGTCGGCGGTCACCGAGCAGACCAGCGCCGGTGCCAACAACCAGAAGAGCGAGACCGACCAGGTCGCCACCGCCATGCATGAAATGGCCACCACGGTGCAGGAAGTCGCGCGCAACGCCGAGCACGCCTCGGAAGCCGCCACCGATGCCGACCGCCAGGCCCGTGCCGGCGACCAGGTGGTCGGGCAGGCCATCGCCCAGATCGAGAAACTGGCCGGCGAAGTCCAGCGTTCCACCGAAGCCATGGCCCAGTTGCAACAGGAAAGCCAGAAGATCGGCAGCGTCATGGACGTGATCAAGTCGGTGGCCGAGCAGACCAACCTGCTGGCGCTCAACGCCGCCATCGAAGCGGCCCGTGCCGGCGAGGCCGGGCGTGGCTTCGCCGTGGTCGCCGACGAAGTCCGCGGGCTGGCCCAGCGCACGCAGAAGTCCACCGAGGAGATCGAGGAACTGGTGGCCGGCCTGCAGGCGGGTACCCAGCAGGTGGCCAATGTCATGCTCGGCAGCCGCAGCCTGACCGACAGCAGCGTCGAACTGACGCGCAAGGCCGGCACCTCGCTGGAAAGCATCACCCGCGTGGTCTCCGACATCCAGTCGATGAACCAGCAGATCGCCGCGGCGGCCGAGCAGCAGAGCGCGGTGGCCGAGGAAATCAGCCGGAGCATCCTGAGTGTGCGTGATGTGTCGGAGCAGACCGCGTCGGCCAGCGAGGAAACCGCAGCGTCCAGTGTCGAACTGGCGCGGCTGGGCAATCAGTTGCAGATGATGGTCAGTCACTTCCGGGTCTGACGCCTGCCGAAAGCACAAGCCTGACGCGGACCTGTGGGAGCGGGTTCACCCGCGATTACGGTGCTGAATTCACCGAAGCAATCGCGGGTAAACCCGCTCCCACAGGGGCCGCATCGCTCTTTGGACCTGTTCTTCGCGCGACAGCGCGGCCTGAAAGGCGAGGCGGACTCCCACAGCTCGCCTTACTTGACGACCTGCCCCACCCCTCTCCCCCGCGGATCCGAAGCCGTCTCCAGCTTGTCCCCGGTCACCCGGATCGCCTGCACGTCACCCATCTCCCAGCCCTGGTCCTCCAGGGTGTAGCCCATCTTCTTCAACTCCTGCGCCACCTCGCCGGTCAGCGGCGCATAGGCGTCGAAGTAGATGGTGTCCTTGGGCAGCAACTGGTGGTGCACCCGCTGCGCCGCCACCGCCTTCTCCAGAGGCAGGCCGTAGTCGTACAGGTTGTTCAGCACCTGGAAGATCGACGTGAAGATCCGCGAGCCACCGGGCGTACCCAGCACCAGGGTGACCTGGCCGTCGCGGGTCACCAGGCTCGGGCTCATGGACGACAGCATGCGCTTGCCCGGCTCGATGGCATTGGCATCACCACCGACCACGCCGAAGGCATTGGCCACCCCGGGCTTGGAACTGAAGTCATCCATCTCGTCGTTGAGCAGGAAACCCGCGCCCTTGACCACCATGCCGCTGCCGTAGTCCCAGTTCAGGGTGTAGGTGTTGCTCACCGCATTGCCCTGCGGGTCGACGATGGAGAAATGCGTGGTCTGGTGTGGCTCCAGGCCCGGCCGAACCTTCTCGGTTTCGGAAATCGCCGTCGGATTGATTTCCTTCGCCCGCTTCGCCAGGTACTCCGGCGCCACCAGCTCGGCCACCGGCACCTTGGCGAAGGCCGGGTCGCCGAGGTAATCGGCACGGTCGGCGAACACCCGTTTCTCGATTTCCGCCAGCAGGTGGATGTAGCGCGCCGAGTTCAGCTCGACGCCCTTGAAGTCCGCCGCGCGCTGCTCCTTGATGCCCAGCAGCTGGGCCAGGGCGATGCCGCCGGAACTGGGCAGCGGCGCGGTGTAGACCACGTTGCCGCGCCAGTCGATGCGCATCGGCTCGCGCCAGACCGCCTTGTAGTCCTTGAGGTCGTCCTTGCTGATCAGGCCGTTGCTGGCCTGCATCTGCGCCACCAGCAGGTCGGCGGTGCGGCCCTGGTAGAACTCGCTGACGCCCTTGTCGGCGATGCGCTCCAGGGTCTGCGCCAGCTCCGGTTGCTTGAAGGTCTCGCCGACCTTCATCTGGCCGAAGTACTCGTTGAAGTTGGTGCTGTCCTTGAACAGGCCCAGGGCGTCCTCGCGGTACTGGTACTGCTTGGCGGCGACCTTGAAACCGTTCTTCGCATAGCCCACCGCCGGCGTGATCAGCTCAGCCCAGGGCAGCTTGCCGAACCTGCTGTGCGCCTCCCACAGGCCCATCACCGTGCCCGGCACGCCAGCGGCACGGGCACCGACCAGGCTGAGGTTCTCGATGATCTCGCCCTTGTCGTCCAGGTACATGTTGCGCGTGGCGGCCTTCGGTGCCACTTCGCGGTAGTCGAGGAAATACGCCTTGCCGTCCATGTACAGGGTCATGAAACCGCCGCCGCCGATATTGCCGGCCTCGGGGTAGGTGACGGCGAGGGTGAAGGCGGTGGCGACGGCAGCGTCCACCGCGTTGCCGCCCTTCTTCAGGATGTCGGCGGCAACCTGTGCGCCATATTGATCGGGGGCGGCGACCGCACCGCCTTCCAGCGTGACCGCGTAAGTGGTTGAGCTGGCGAGAATCGCCGTGCAGAAGCCCAAGGTGCGAAACATCACAACGCGCATAAGTACGTCCCTGGTTGTTGTTTTCGTTGAACACTCATTAAGGCCCATGAGGGAAGAGTTATCAAACAACGTGGGACTTTTCCTTTTCAGCAGGCGTACATAGCCAGCTTGCGCTGCATGAAATCTAGAAAGCACTGGATGCGCAGGGCCAGTTGCGAGTTGCGGTAGTACACCGCGTTGATCGGCTGGCGGTAGCCGCTGTTGAAGTCATCCAGGACCACCTTGAGCTGGCCGTTGCGGATGTCGTCATGGGTCATGAAATGCGACAGGCAGGCAATGCCCTCACCCGCCAGCGCCAGGGCGCGCACGGTCTCGCCGCTGGAGGAGGTGATGGCCGGCCGGATCAGCAGACGATCGCCATCGACATGGCGCAGCGGCCAGTGGTTGAGGGTATCGGTCTGGCTGAAGCCGAGCAGGGAATGGCCCGCAAGGTCTTCGACCCGTGTCGGCGTGCCATGGCGCTCCAGGTAGGCCGGGCTCGCCAGCAGGTTCAGCGGGCTGCAGCCCAGCGAACGGGCATGCAGGGTGGAGTCGGCCAGCTCGCCGATGCGGATCGCCACATCGGTGCTCTGCTCCAGCAGGTCGATGATCAGGTCGCAGGCGTTCAGTTCCAGTTCGATCTGCGGATACAGGGCCCGGAACTCGCCGACCCAGGGCACGATGGCGTGCTGCATGAACGGCAGCGCGGCGTTGATGCGCAGGCGGCCCGAGGGGGTCTGCTGGTGCCGGGACAGATGATCCTCGAGGTCGTCCATCTGCTCCAGGATCGACTTGGCCCGCTCGAAGAAGAACCGCCCTTCCTCGGTCAGGTCCATGCGTCGGGTGGTGCGGTTGATCAGCGTGGTGCCGAGCTTGCTTTCCAGGCGCGACAAGGTGCGGCTGATGGCCGAGGGCGTCTGCCCACCCTGCTCGGCGGCCGCGGAAATCGAGCCGCACTCGATCACCGAGACGAACACCTGCAATTCATCGGACCTGGCTTTCACGGGGTTACCTCACGACGGACGACGGGCAGAGTGATAGCCCGTCGCCGCGCGATGCGCAAGGCCGGATCAAGCGCGGCTGCCGAACACCTTGGCCAGGTGCGCCTCGTAGGCGGCAACGGTCGCCGGCACGTCGGGGCGCTTCATCACGTCGGTGGCGAGGAAGGTCGGCAGGCCGCTCATGCCGAGGAACTGGTTGGCCTTGTGGAACGGGAAGTAGACCGCGTCCACGCCCTTGCCTTCGAAGAACTGCCCTGGCTCGTCGAACGCCTCCTGCGGCGCGTTCCAGGTCAGCGACAGCATGTACTGCTTGCCCTGGATCAAGCCGCCGCTGCCATATTTCTGCGCGGCATCGGAACGCGTGCGGCCGTCGCTGGCATAGAGGCTGCCGTGGCCGGCGGTGAAGATCTCGTCGAGGTACTGCTTGACGGTCCACGGCGCGCCCATCCACCAGCCGGGCATCTGGTAGATCACCACGTCGGCCCAGAGGATCTTCTCGACCTCTTCCTGATTGTCGTAGCCGCCGTCGATGTAGGTGGTCTTCACGTCGTAGCCGGCGCGGTCGAGAAAGGCCACGGCGGTGTCATGCAGGGTTTCGTTCAGGCGGCCATCGGAGTGGGCGAAGCGCTTGCCGCCGTTGAGCAACAGGATCTTTTTCATCATCTGCCTCGTGTGCATTCGGTCCTGGGCGGCGTATCGCCGGGGACCGGGGTAATGGGATGGCGGCAGATTAGTGAGCCGGGGACAGCGGAAAAACCCACGCGCGGGCAAAACGCTTTTGACCAAAATGCACGAATTGATGACTGATTATTGAAATATTATTCGAGCCCTCCCCCAACGAGACGCCACCATGAGCGAACGCTACGGTTTCATCCTCAAAGCCAAGACCCGTCCGGAAAGAGCCGAGGACTTCGAGCGCCTGTTCCGCGCCTACGTCGAACCGAGCCGCGCCGAACCGGGCTGCATCGAGTACCACATGCTGCGCGACAAGGAAGACCCAAGCCTGTTCGTCTTCTACGAGATCTGGGCCAGCAAGGCCGCGCTCGACGTGCACTCGGCCCTGCCGCACATGCAGGCGTTTGCCGAGCAGCGCATGGACTACCTGGAGCGCGACTTCGACATCCAGTTGATCGAGATGCTCAGCGAGTCGTCCGCTAGCCGTTGATCATCAGGTGCGCACCAAGCAGCGCCAGGCCGATGAAGAAGCAGCGCTTGAACACCTGCGCGCTGATGCGCTGGCGCAACCACTGACCGAACAGCATCCCGAGCAGGGCCGGCGCCAGCACCAGCAGCGACGCGCCAAGGGCTTCGCCGCCCAGCGCGCCCTGCCCGGCCAGGCCGATGGCCAGGGCCACGGTTGACACCGTGAACGACAGGCCCAGGGCCTGGACCCGCTCGTCGCGGTCCAGGTCCAGCGCGCCGAGATACGGAACCCCGGGAATCACGAAGACCCCGGTGGCCGCAGTGATCAGCCCGGTCATCCCGCCGCACAAGGGGCCCAGCCAGCGCTCCTGTCCCGGCTTCAGGTGCAACGGCGGCAGCCACAGCCCCACCAGCGCATACAGCAGCAACGCCGCGCCCAGCGCGTGGGCCGCCCAGGCGCCACTGCTGATCCCCAGCCAGGCACTGCCGACCAGGGTGCCGACGAAGATCATCGCCAGCATCGGCCACAGGCGCCGCAACAGGCCCCGCAGATGCCCGCCGCTCGCCAGTTGCCAGACGTTGGTCAGGGTCGAGGGCACGATCAGCAGCGCGGCTGCCTGCGCCGGAGACATAGCCAACCCCAGCAGGCCCATGGCGATGGTGGGCAAGCCGAGGCCAATCACCCCCTTGACCGCGCCGGCCACCAGGAAGGTGAAGAACACCAGCAATGTGAGGGCTGGGCCGATGGATTGGTAGAAGCTGAGGAGGGTCGTCATGGGCACTATGCTGCCGCTGCGACAGTCACCCGCCAATGCGCAATTGATGAAGGCAGCCTTCTTCACAGCAATAGGCTGAACGGTCAAATCATTTCGTTACGGTTGCAGCCAGAGGTCGATGGGACAACCGCGGGATGAACTGCTTGACTGCTTGCACCGCCGCAAGTCGGCACGTCGATTCAGGAGTTGTAGATACATGGTATATACATGGACGTTGCAGCACAGAACGGAGCCCACCATGCAGGTCAAGATCCAACAATGGGGCAACAGCGCGGCCATCCGCCTCCCCGCCACGGTACTCAAGCAGATGAGCCTGGCCAGCGGCGATGTGCTGACCCTCGATGTGTCCGAGGAAACCATTACCCTGAAGCCCGCCCGCAGCAAACCCCGGTATCGGCTCGCCGACCTGATGGCCCAATGCGACCTCGATGCACCGGAGCCGGAGGAACTGGCGGCCTGGAACGCGATGCCTGCCGTGGGACGTGAAGCTTGAGAAGGGCCAGGTTCGGCAAGGCCGACATCGTCAGAATCAACCTGAATCCCACCGCCGGTCGCGAGCAGCAAGGCGACTTCAGACCCGCCCTGGTCATCACCCCGGCGGCCTACAACGCCACTGGCCTGGCGGTGATCGCCCCCATCACCCAGGGCGGCGATTTCGCGCGCTATGCCGGTTTCGCGGTCACCCTCAGCGGCGCGGGTACGCAAACCCAGGGTATCGTTCTGTGCAACCAGATTCGCTCGGTGGATCTGGAAGCACGCGGCGCCAAACGTATCGAGACACTGCCGGACGAGGTCTTCGAAGAGGTCCTGGCCCGCATACAGGCACTGTTCGAATAGTCCCGGCAGCCCTTGGAAGCAGGAACGCCCCATGCACTTCGACCTCATCGACCTCCGCCTTTTCCTGCACACCGTCGAGTGCGGCAACATCACCGCCGGCGCGCAGCGCAGCCATCTGTCGTTGCCGGCGGCCAGCGCGCGGATCCGGGCGATGGAAAGCTCCCTCGGCATCGCCCTGCTGGAACGCAATCGCCGCGGCGTGCAGGCGACCCCGGCAGGCCAGGCGCTGGTCACCCATGCGCGGCAGATCGGCCAGCAGGTGGAGCGCCTGCAGTTCGACCTGGCCCAGTACGCCAACGGCCTGCACGGCCAGGTGCGCCTGTTGTGCAACACCGCGGCGCTGACCGAGTACCTGCCGGAACTGCTCGCCGCCTTCCTGCGCCAGCGCCCGCAGATCGACGTGGACATCCAGGAGCTGCCAAGCCTGCGCATCGTCCAGGCCCTCGCCCAGGGCATCGCCGACCTCGGCATCGTCTCCACCGCCGTCGCCACCGGCGACCTGCAGACCCGTCCGTTCCGCGACGACCCACTGGTACTGATCATGCCGCCGGCGCATCCCCTCGCCGACCTCCCCCAGGCCGACTTCAGCCGCTCGCTGGAACACGGCTACGTCGGCCTCGGCGCCAGCAGCGCCCTGGCCCTGCACCTGGAGGAACAGGCCCTGCACCTGGGGCGGCGCATGCAGGTGCGGGTGCGTGCCGAGGGCTTCGACGGGGTGATCCGCATGGTCGCCCACGGCGCCGGGCTGGGCATCGTGCCACTGGCCGCGGTACGGCGTTGGCAGGGACTGCTGCCGCTGCACAGCGTGGCCTTGCCGGAGGCCTGGGCGCAGCGGCGCCTGCTGCTCTGCGCGCGGGATTTCGCCAGCCTGCCGGGCCACGCCCTGGCCTTGCTCGACGCCCTGGCGCCGCGCGTTTAGACAACTGGACGTCGAGCACAGGCAATTGCCGGGCAGATCGCCTCGCTAGGCTGCGGACTCTTTCATCTGTCTGACGGAGCCCACATGAGCAAGCCAATCGTCGTCCTTCGCGATACCCATCCGCTGCCGGTACTCGATGCCTGCAAGTGGGAAAAACTGGCGGGCGACCCGCACACCGTCAACCTCAACGCCTACACCAGCGAAGACGGCAGCAAGATCATGGGTACCTGGATCTGCACCCCGGGCAAATGGCGGGTGAACTACGAGAAGTGGGAGTACTGCCATTTCCAGGAAGGCTATTGCGTGATCACCCCGGACGGCCAGGAACCGATCCATCTGCGGGCCGGGGATATCTTCATCGTCGAGCCGGGGATGAAGGGAACCTGGGAAGTGGTCGAGACGGTGCGCAAGTATTTCGTTTTCGCCTGATTCACTCGAACTTGTGGGAGCGGGTTCACCGGGACGCCGGACCGCCGCGATTACGGTAGTGAACGTACCGATATCATCACGGGTGAACCCGCTCTCATAGAACACCACATGACTCATTGATTTAACGCGGACTTGTGGGAGCGGGTTCACCCGCGATTGCGATAGTGAATTCGCCGACGTAATCGCGGGTGAACCCGCTCCCACAGGTCGGCGTCGCTCTTTGGAACGTTCTCTGCATGACAGCGCAGCCTGAAAGGCTAGGCGGACTCCCACAAAGACAGCATGCCAATCACTCCGGCTTGCGATAACTCTCGACGATCGCCGAGAAATCCTTGCCGCCATCGCCGCGCAGGCTCATGGCCTGGTACAACTGCTGCGCCACCGCGCCGAGGATCACCGGCTGGTGCGCCTGCTTCGCCGCCTCGGTCGCCAGGCCCAGGTCCTTGAGCATCAGCTCCGCACCGAAGCCGCCGGTATAGCCCCGCGATGCCGGGGCCGTGTCGATGATCCCCGGCCACGGGTTGTAGGTATCGGAACTCCAGCAACGCCCGGTCGAGCTGTTGATGATGCCCGCCAGCACCTTGGTGTCGATGCCCAGGGCATTGCCCAGGGCCATGGCCTCGGACACGCCGACCATGGAAATCCCCAGCAGCAGGTTGTTGCAGATCTTGGCGATCTGCCCGGTCCCCACGTCACCGCAGTGCACGATGTTGCGGCCCATCTGCGCCAGTACCGGCTGCAGCGTGGCGAACAGTGCGTCGCTGCCACCGACCATGAAGGTCAAGGTCCCCGCCGCCGCGCCACCGGTGCCGCCCGACACCGGCGCATCGCCCATGTCCACGCCCTGCTTCGCCGCCGCCGCCGACACGTCACGGGCGGTCTGCGGGTCGATGGTGCTGCAGTCCACCACCGGGGTGCCGGCGCGCACGCCGGCCAGCACGCCGTTCTCACCCAGGTACACGCTGCGTACATGGGCCGCGGCCGGCAGCATGGTGATCACCAGCTCGGCGTTGCTCGCCGCATCCCGCGGCGAGTCGCTGACGTGGCCGCCCAGCTCGGCCAGTTCGGCGAGGATGGTGGTGTTGAGGTCGAACAGGTTGAGGCTGTGGCCGGCCTTGATCAGGTTGCGCGCCATCGGCGCGCCCATGTTGCCCAGTCCCACGAATGCGATACGCATGATCAACTCCTTAGCGCAGGCTGATGGTGGTGTTCACGCCATCGTTGACGCTGTCGTCATCGAACCAGCGGGCGGTGACGGTCTTGGTCTGAGTGTAGAACTGCACCACCTGCTTGCCGTAGGGTCCGAGGTCGCCGAGCTTGGAGCCGCGCGAACCGGTGAAACTGAAGAACGGCACCGGCACCGGGATCGGGATGTTGATGCCGACCTGGCCGACGTCGATCTCCGCCTGGAACTTGCGCGCCGCCGCGCCGCTCTGGGTGAACAGGCCGGTGCCGTTGCCGAAGGGGTTGCGGTTGACCAGGGCGATGGCCTCGTCGAGGGTGTCGACCTCCAGCACCACCAGCACCGGGCCGAAGATTTCCTGGGTGTAGATCTGCATGTCGGTGGTCACCCCGGAGAACAGGGTCGGGCCGACGAAGTTGCCATGCTCGTAGCCCGGTACCGTCACCCCGCGACCATCCAGCTCCAGCGTGGCGCCTTCACGGACGCCGCTTTCGATCAGCCCCAGCACACGCTCCTTGGCGCGCTTGGAAATCAGCGGACCGACATCGGTGCCCGGCTCGCTGCCAGCATTCACCTTCAGCTTCGCGGCCAGTGCCTTGAGGTCCGGCAGCCACTCGCGGGCCTTGCCCACCAGCACCGCCACCGAGGTCGCCATGCAGCGCTGGCCCGCCGCGCCGAACGCTGCACCCGCCAGGGCATTGAGGGTCTGCTCGCGGTTGGCGTCGGGCAGGACCACCGCGTGGTTCTTCGCCCCCATCATCGACTGCACGCGCTTGCCGTGCTGGCCGGCGAGGTTGTAGACGTGGGTGCCGACCTCGGTCGAACCGACGAAGGAAATCGCCTTGATATCGCTGTGGGTGCACAGCGCATCCACCACCTGCTTGCCGCCGTGCACCACGTTGAGCACGCCAGCGGGCACGCCGGCCTCGAGCGCCAGCTCTACCAGCATCATGGTCGACAGCGGGTCCTGCTCGGACGGCTTGAGGACGAAGGTGTTGCCGCAGACGATGGCCATCGGGAACATCCACAGCGGGATCATCGCCGGGAAGTTGAACGGGGTGATGCCGGCGCAGACGCCGATCGGCTGGCGCAGGGTGTAGGTGTCGACGCCACCGGCGACGTTCTCGGCGAACTCGCCCATCTGCAGGGTGCCGATGCTGCAGGCATGCTCCACCACTTCCAGGCCGCGGAAGATGTCGCCCTCGGCGTCGGCGATGGTCTTGCCCTGCTCGGCGCTGAGGGTCACGGCGATGCGCTTGGAATGTTCGCGGATCAGCGCCTGCAGGCGCAGCATGATGCGCATGCGGGCGCCGATCGGGGTGTCCTTCCAGGTCTTGAAGGCGCGCTGCGCTGCAGCGATGGCGGCGTCCACTTCCTCATGGGTGGCGAAGGGTACCCGCGCCAGCACTTCCTGGGTGGCCGGGTTGACGATGTCGCGCCATTCATCGGTCTTCGACTCGACCCACTGACCATCGATCAGCAGGCGAACCTGGTCGACCTTGGTCTGACCGGGGGTATGGGGTGCGTTCATGAGGCTTCTCCTGGACATTGTTGTTAGCGAGAGAATGGCCGCCGTGACAGGGCTTGGGGCCTGGGCTGTTTTCGAGTATAGATGTGCAAACTTCTAACAAGAACGCACATAAAAACCGGTCCAACATGCAAAAAAACATCACTTCCCTCGGCTCGCTGAACTGGGACGACCTGAAGTTCTTCCTCGAAGTGGCGCGGACCCGCAAGGCCAGCAGCGCGGCCAAGCGCCTGGGCGTCGACTACACCACGGTGTCACGGCGGATCAGCTCGCTGGAACAGGCGCTGGGCACCTTGCTGTTCGAAAAATCGCGGACCAGCGGCTTCGTCCTCACCGCCGAGGGCCAGCGCCTGCTGAGCTACGCCGAATCGATCGAGAGCACCCTGCACATCGCCTGCGAGCAGGTGTCCGGCTCCGGCGTGGCCTTGTCCGGGCATGTGCGCATGGGCTGCACCGAGGGTTTCGGCAGCTTCTTCATCACCCCGCAACTGAGCCGTTTCGTCGACGCCTGGCCGGCGATCTCGGTGGATATCCTGCCGCTGCCGCACTTCATCAGCCTGTCCAAGCGCGAGGCGGATATCGTCATCGCCCTGGAACGGCCGGAGCATGGCCCCTACGTGTGCTGCAAGCTGTGCGACTACCGCCTGCGCCTGTACGCGACCCGGGAATACCTCGACCGCCACCCGCCGATACACCGCGCCAGCGACCTGGGCGAGCACCCGTTCATCAGCTACGTGGACGACCTGGCGTTCAGTTCGGAGCTGCTGTACCTGAACAACCTGCTGCCGAACGCCAGCGCGCACCTGCGCAGTACCAGCGTGATCGCGCAGTTCGTCGCGGCGCAGCAAGGGCGGGGGCTGGCGATCCTGCCGTGCTTCCTGGCAGCGCAGGACCCGCGACTGGTGCCGGTATTGCCGGAGGAGGTGCAGGTCACCCGGCAGTTCTGGATGTACTGCCGGGAGGACCTGCGGAAGTTGAAGCGGATCACCCTGCTGTGGGACTACATCCGCGAGGTGACGGAACGCAACATGCCGCTGCTGATGGGCGAGTCGCCAGAGATGAAGTTCCCGGACTGAGGCAGGCCGGCATCACACCTGCTCCAGCATCAACCCGGAAATCCGCTTCACCTTGCGCTCCACCGCCTCTTCCAGCACCCCGGGGCGCGGCTCGACCAGGCTGAACCAGTCCTTGGCCCGGGTGATCCCGGTGTAGATCAGTTCCTTGGTCAGCACCGGATTCAGCGCATCCGGCAGCACCAGCGCGGTATGGGCGAACTCCGAGCCCTGGGACTTGTGCACGGTCATGGCATACACCGTCTCCACCTCGCTGAGACGACTCGGCAGGACGAAGCGCACCCCGCCCCGCCCGTCGTTGCGCGGGAACGCCACACGCAGCGGGGCGACCTCGGACTGCCCGTCGGGCACGCGCAAGGCAATGCCGATATCGCCGTTCATCAGGTTCAGCCCGTAGTCGTTGCGTGTGACCAGCACCGGCCGCCCCTCGTACCACAGCTGCTCGCCGTCGATCAGCCCGGCACCGCTCAGCACCCGGCTGACCCGCTGGTTCAGCCCCTCCACACCCCAAGGCCCCTTGCGCACGGCGCACAGCAACTGGAAGCGCTCGAACGCCTTGAGCACACTCATCGCCCAGTCGCTCCAGCAGGCATCGTCGGCCGCGCGATCGGCGGGCGGACGTCCCTGGCGAATCGCATGCAGGTACTCACGGTAGCCCTGCGGCCCGTCCGGACCACGCCCCAGGCCATCCAGCACCAGCCGGTCGAGCGCGCGGTCGTGCTCGCCGCGCAGGCTGAAGCCGAAGACATCGGGGTACTCTCCGTCTCGCAGCAAGGCCCGCGCCCGGGTTGCCTCCTGCTGATTGACCAGACGCGCCAGTTGCCCGATGCCGCTGCCCTCGCCGAAGCGCCGCGAACGCCGCAGCATCACCACCTGCTGCGCCAACGGATGACGCGCGCTGTCGCCTGGTTGCAGACCGCTGTTGGCGAGCGACTCGCCGCTGACCTGCTCCAGCCACCCGCGAACCTCCGGGCTGTAGCGACCTTCCTCGGCATCCCGGCACAGATCGCCGAGTACCGCACCCGCCTCCACCGAGGCCAACTGGTCCTTGTCGCCGAGCAGGATCAGCCGGGCATTTTCCGGCATGGCGGCGAGCAGGTTGGCCATCATCTCCAGGTCGATCATCGATGCCTCGTCCACCACCAGCACATCCAGCGGCAGCGGGTTGCCGGCGTGATGGCGGAAGTGCCGCGAGTTGGGCCGGCTGCCCAGCAGACGGTGCACGGTGGAGACGTCGCAAGGGATCTGCTTGCGCACCTCGACATCGACCTCGAGTTTCTCCACCTGCTGGCCGATGGACTCGGTCAGCCGCGCCGCCGCCTTGCCGGTGGGCGCCGCCAGGCGAATGCGCAGGGGGCGCCCCGCCTCCACGGCCGGCGCCTGCAACAACGCCAGCAGACGCACCACCGTGGTGGTCTTGCCGGTGCCCGGACCGCCGGTGATGATGCTGAACGCACCCCGCATCGCCAGGGCACAGGCCAGCTTCTGCCAGTCGATCTGCTCTGCTTCGGCGCCTTCGCGGAACAGGCTGTCGAGCCGTTCGCGCAGGTCCGCAGGGGTCGCTTCATGCTGCTGCAGGCGCTGGCGCAAGGCGCTGTCGATCTGCCGTTCATAGGTCCAGTAACGACGCAGGTACAGGCGCCCTTCGCTGAGCACCAGCGGGCGCGATGCGTGCGCCTCTTGCTCGCCCGCCGCCACCAGTGCGCTGGCCTGCAGGCGCTGCAGCCAGGTCTCGGCGGTCAGGTGCTCGAGCAACTGCGAAGGCAGCAGCAACGGACCGGCCAGGGCATCGCCTTCCGGCGGCAGGGACAGGGCGAAGTCCGGCTCGGCGAGGGTCTTGTGCAGGTCGAGACAGACATGCCCGTGCCCGAGCTGATGGCTGGCCAGGGCCGCAGCCAGCAGGACCAGCGAGTCGCCGCCTTCCTCGCGCTCGCGCAGGAAACCGACGAACGCCCGGTCCAGGGCCCGCAGCCAGCCGCGTTCGACCCAGCGATCGAGCAGGGTCAGCAGGTCGTCGCTATCGCTCAGCGGGGCCAGGGCGGCGAGATGCTCGGCCGCCAGCGGCATCGGCAGCAGGTCGTCGAAGGTGCGGGTCATGGGACATCTCCAAACAGGTCCTGTTGTGCCACCGGCGGCGTGCCACGAAACAGCGCGTCGAGCTGCTCGACCAGGCTGCGCGGCGGCTTGATGAAGTACACCCCCTGGCTCGGCGCATGGGCACCGCGCAGGAAGATAAACAGCGCTCCGCCGACATGCCGGTCGTAGTCGTAGTCCGGCAGGCGTGCACGCAACTGGCGGTGCAGGGCCAGCAGGTAGAGCATGTATTGCAGGTCGTAGCGGTGCTCGAGGATCGCCGTCTCCATCGCCACCTCGCTGTAGGCCAGGTCATCGGCACCGAGCCAGTTGGACTTGTAGTCGGCCACGTAGTAACGCCCGTCATGCTCGAAGGCAAGGTCGATGAACCCCTTGAACATGCCGTTGAGCAGCGCCGCCTGGGCCGCCGGACGCGACGCGCCCTGATGGGTATGCGCGGCGACCAGGCGATCCAGGCGCTGCACGTCGACGCGGTGGCTGGCGAACCAGAACTCCATTTCGATCTGGTAGCGGGCCAGTGTGCCCAGGGCCACCGGCGCGTTGTCGGCGCCCAGGCGCAACGGGGTCTGCAGCAGGTGCAGCAACCAATGGTCGAGGGTGCCGATCCAGCCTTTCCAGTCCCGCCGGTTGCAGCGCTGCGCGATCATCTCGTGCAGCGCCTGCGGCGCGGCAAGCATGCGCTCGAACCCCTGCTGTCCGACCCACTCCAGCAGGCCGTGGAGGAAGGTGCCGGGGTTGGGACCACGGGGGAAGCGATGGATATCGCCAGCGCTCGCCGCCACCTCGCGCAGGCTCTCGGGGTCAGGGCGCTCGTCGTCGAGCAATTGCTGGGCCTGGGCCACGTCGGCATCGAGCAGCAGGGCCTCCTCGCCGATGTGCAAGGCGCTATAGGAAGCGATCCACCAGTTTTCCGCAGCGCTGCGTTTCGGCTCGCGCACGGCCAGCAGCTCGGCGTTCTGCCGTGGAGGCACGTACAGTTGGTCGTCGGCTGGCGGCGGTGGCTGGACGCCAATGGCCTCGCAACCCTTCTTCAGTTCATCGAGCCAGCCCGCCAGGGCCGCAGAGCCCGCCAGCGGCAGGCCCCCGCCAAGCAGGTAGCCGAGGGCGCTGCGATGCAGCAGCGAGTCCTTGCTGGTCCCGCGCTTGAGGTCGGCGACGCCCAGCCAGCAGGCATGCCGGGCCCGGGTCAGGGCCACGTAGAACAGGCGCAGGTCTTCGGCCAGGCGCTCGTCGTCAGCCATGGCGATCTGCTGCTCGGTGGGGCTCAGGGTCAGGTGAGCCGCACCGTGCTCATCGTGCCAGCCCAGCGGCAGGCGCTTGCCGTCCACCGGCTTGGCGGTGCAGACGAACGGCAGGAACACCAGTTCGTACTCCAGGCCCTTGGACTTGTGGATGGTCACCACCTTGACCAGTTGCTCGTCGCTTTCCAGGCGCAGGATCTGCTCTTCGCCAGCCTGGCCGGAGGCTGCCAGGTGCTCGCCAAGATGGCGGATGAGGGCCTGCTCGCCGTCCAGTTCGGTGGCCGCCTGCTGCAGCAGCTCGGCCAGGTGCAACAGGTTGGTCAGCACCCGCTCGCCATCACTGCGGGCCATCAGTACCGTGGGCAGGTCGAAATCGTGCAGCAGGCGGCGCAACATCGGCAGGATCCCCTGCACCCGCCAGATCAGCCGGTACTGGCGGAACTGCATGACGCGGTTTTCCCAGCGCATCTCGTCTTCGTTGAGCTGGGCCAGGGCGCGCAGCGGCTGGCCCAGGGTGTTGCTGGCCAGGGCGGCCTTGAGCAGGCGCTCGTTGTCCGGCTCGGCACAGGCCTTGAGCCAGGCCAGCAGGTCGCGGGCTTCCTGGGCCGCGAATACCGAGTCCTTGTCCGAGAGATAGACGCTGCGCACCCCTCGTGCAGCCAGCTCGGCGCGAACCTGCTGGGCCTCATGGCCATCGCGCACGAGGATGGCGATGTCCGAAGGCAGGCAACCGCGCAGCGTCCCATCGCCCTGGACGAAGCCTGCGCGGCCCTGCTGGCCGCCATTGAGCAGGCGCACGATGTGGGTCGCGCAACTGCTTGCCATCACCTGCCGGTACGAGGGGTTGGACACCGGCTCGTCACTGCTCTCGTACCAGAGCGTCAGTGCCGCCACCGGCTGGCCATCGACCTGCAGATGCTCCTTGTGACCACGCGCCCGGACCTCGACGAAGGGCACCGGGTTGTCGCCCTGAGGGTCACGGAACAGGAAGGCTGCCCGTCCCGCCTCACGTTGCTCGGCCTGGAGAAACACATGGTTCACCGCCGTCACCATCGGCTGCGTGGAACGGAAGTTGGTGTCCAGGCTGTGCAGGCGTCCATGGGTGTCGCGGCGCGCACCAAGGTAGGTGAAGATGTCGGCGCCGCGGAAGGCGTAGATCGCCTGCTTGGGGTCACCGATCAGGAACAGGCCGGTCTCGCGGACGTTGTCGACGATGCGGTAGATGCGCTCGAAGATGCGGTACTGCACCGGGTCGGTGTCCTGGAACTCGTCGATCAGGGCCACCGGGAACTGCTCGCGGATCAGCCCGGCCAGACGTTCGCCGGCGGGGCCACCGAGGGCATGGTCGAGACGCTGGAGCATATCGTCGAAGCCCATCTCGGCACGGCGCCGCTTCTCCTGCTCGAAGCGCTGCGACACCCAGGCCGCGGCATGTTCCAGCAGTTGTGCATCCGGAACCGGCAGCGCCTGCAACCGCTCGCGCAGGGTAACCATGGCCTCCAGCGCCGGGTGGTCCGGTGGCGCACTTTTCCAGGCCTCGGCCATGCCATCGGGGGTGAGACGAGTGAAGCCGGTGCCGATCTCCAGGATTTCCGCCTGCTCATCCTCGGCCCAGGCGCAGAGCTTGTCGCACCAGGGCTTGAAGAAGCGCTCCTGCATGAACTTGCCATGGACCTGCTTGCTCTCCACGCCGTCGCGACACAACTGCAGCAACTCCTGCGACCACTGCGCCCAGGGCGCTTTCAGCGCACGCAGTTGCTCGCCGCGCTGGCGCAGGACGTCGCCGATGATCGCCTGCGGCTCCAGCGTCCGCGCCTCGCCAGATTGCCGGCCGAACAAGGCACGAACCCGTGGCAGCAGCGCATCCGGGCTGACCCAGTTGTCCCGCACCCAGGCCAGTGCCTCGCCTTCCATGCCATAGCAGAAGCGCCGCCAGTAATCGCGCATGACCTGGCCGAGCAGCTCGCTGTGGTCGGTTTCCAGGGTCTGGGTGAACAGGCTGCCGCTGTCGAAAGCATGCTCGCGCAACATGCGCTGGCACCAGCTGTGGATGGTCGAGACTGCCGCTTCATCCATCCACTGCGCGGCGACTTCCAGGCGGTTGGCGCAAGCCGGCCAGGTGTTCTCGGGATAGCCGTCACGCAGTTGCCTCAGCAGCGGATCGACCTCGGCCAGATCGCCGCGGAAGAAGCGCGCGGCTTCGGCCAGGCGGGTGCGGATACGCTCGCGCAGTTCCTTGGTCGCGGCATCGGTGAAGGTCACCACGAGAATCTGCGGTGGCAGCAACTCGCGGCCGAAACCCTGCTCGCCGCCATGACCGAGCACCAGGCGCAGGTACAGGGCGGAGATGGTGAAGGTCTTGCCGGTACCGGCACTGGCCTCGATCAACTGGCTGCCGTGCAGCGGAAAGGTCAAGGCCAGGGGCGCCTGGGTGACTGCAACGCTCATGGACGTGCCTCCTCGCTGGCGAGTGTCTGCCATTGGGCTTCGAACATCGGTCGGTACAGCGACTCGCACCAGCCGTCGAAATCCTCGCTGGCGGTAAGTGCCGCGAAGTCCGGGAACTGCCGGGCCAGGGCGGCGATTTCGCTGCGCTCGCCGTCACGCTGGGTGTCACCGTCGTAGGTTTTCTCGGCATCGGCCAGGGCCTTGTCCGGATCCTTGCCGGCCAGCCAGGCGAACGCCGTCTTGGCCGCCACGGGCAGCGGTGCATTCATCCCCGCCTGGCGGGAAATCAGCAGGTTGCGCAACAGCTCGCTGGCCTCATCCTGGTCGAGAGGAGCCAGCAGCAGGGTGATGTCGGTGGCCACCACGGCACTGTGCAGCTTGTAGCCGACGGCGCAGGCCGCCAGGTGCATGACCCAGGTGGCGGTGAGCCGGTGCCATTTCAGCGACCGCCCGCTGCTGATGCCGTTGGGCAGGGGTGTGATGCTCAGGAGCGCCTGGTCGGCGCGCTGCCGGACCCGACCGAGCCAGCCTTCGAGCTGGAGCTCACCGGTCTCGAAGCGAATCGGCAAGGCGCTGTCGATCGAGGTCGGCCACTGTTGCAGCAACTGACGGTGGCGTTGCAGCAGATCCGGCAACGGCTCGATCAGTTCCTGCCGCAGGCAGTCGCCGAAACCGGCCAACGGCAGCAGCCCGCTACCTTGCAGGCGTCGGGCCTGGGTCTGCAGGGCCATGTCACTGTGCTCGGGATCGAGCAGCGCCGCCCCCAGCAGGCTATCGCTCAGGCCGTAGCGCTGCTTGGCATCGAGCACGAAAGGCTCATCGTCGGCCAGCGGATCCTTGGCCGACTCGAAGAACACCTTCAGGCGTTGGCTGAAGAAATGCCGGACCGGGTGGCGGAGGAAATCCTGCAACAACGCCAGGCTCAAAGGCTCGTCGCCTTCATAGCGCTCCAGCGGCGAGTCCTCGACCTCTGCTGCCTCGGTACGCAGGTGCAGGCTGCGCCATTCCCGGGCATAGCTGAACAGGTCGCCGCCATGCTGGAAGTAGCGGGCGCTGAAAGGCTGCAGCGGGTGCTCGATGGTGAGCGTGTCCAGCAGTTGCTCACCCGCATCGTGCTTGCTGTCGCTGCCGGCACCCTTGAGTCGCCAACCCGCAGCGATATGGTCGCGCAACTGGCCGATCAGCACCGAGGCGGGGCGTTCGCTGTTGTCGCGAATGCTGCGTCCGACCCAGCTGACATACAACTGCGCGCGGGCCGACAGCAGGGCTTCCAGCAGCAGGTAGCGATCGTCCTCGCGACGCGAGCGATCGCCAGGACGGTAATCGCTGCCCATCAGGTCGAAGTCCAGCGGCGGCTGCGCACGCGGGTAGTCGCCATCGTTCATGCCCAGCAGGCAGACCACCTTGAACGGGATGGCACGCATCGGCATCAGGGTGCAGAAGTTCACCGAGCCGGCGAGGAAACGCTGGGACAGACGGCCCTGGTCGAGCCCGGCGAGCCAGGCTTCGCGAACCACGGTGAGCGGCAGCAGGTCCTGCAGGCCGACGGCTTCGCAGGTTTCCAGCCAGGCATCACAGAGGTCGCGCAACTGCACCAGCAGGTAGTCGTCGTGCTCGCTTTCTGCGAGGAAGAACACTTGCAGCAGCGCATTGAGACGCTCCCCCCAGCGGCCCGCCGATGCCGGCAGGGACAGCTCGGCATGGGCCACTTCGAGGGCATCGAGCAGCGCCACCAGCGGGCCGATCAGGGCAGCGTCGAGGCCGCCGATCTCGTCATAGGGCTCGATGCCATCACAACTTTCACCGCTACCGACCGCATAGCCGAGCAACATGCGTCGCAGGCCGAAACGCCAGCTGTTCTGTTCCAGGTCGTCCGGCAGACCGAGACCGGCTCGCTGCTCGGCATTCAGACCCCAGCGTACCCCGGCACCTTCAATCCAGCGGTGCAGGGTCGGCAGGTCGCTTTCCTTGATGGCGAAGCGCGCACGCAGGGCGGGGACGTCCAGCAGGTCGAGGATTTCACTGACCGGGAAGCGACTGTCGGGGAGCTTGAGCAGATGCTCCAGGGCGATCAGCAGCGGGTCGCGGCCGCGCTGGCCCTGGTCGGTCAGGGTGAACGGAATGAAACGGGTGTCGTTGCGCTCGAGCTGGCCGAACACCGCACGGATATGCGGGGCGTAGGCGTTGATGTCGGGGACCATGACGATCACATCGCGAGGACGCAGCGTCGGGTCGGCGCTGAAACGGGCGAGCAACTGGTCGTGGAGGATCTCCACTTCGCGCTGTGCGCTGTGGGCGACATGGAAACGCACGGAGGGATCTTTCTTCGGGTCGACTTCCGCCCAGCGCTCGCGGGTCTCGCCCAGGGGGCGCAGTTCGAGGATGTCGTCCTGAAGCTGGCCGAGCAGGTGCTGTGGTTGATCTTCGCTGAACAGGTCGATGCGGCCATCACTGAACGCGGTGCGGTAGCTGGCGGGGTCGTCGTAGCTGTCGAGCAGGTTGATGTAGTCGCGGCCCTGCTTGCCCCACGCCGCGAGCAGTGGGTGAGCGTGCTGATGCAGGCTCTCGGCATCGATCGGCGCGGTCATGCCGTTCTTGCGCTGCTGGCGCTTGTACTGGTGGCGCAGCAGGTCCTTGTCGGCAACGATGTCGGCCCAGTGATGGCGGCAGGGGTTGTGCACGCAGAGCAGTACCTGGCTGAAGCGGGCCAGGCCGGCCAGCGCTTCCAGCGCTTGTGCCGGCAACGAGGAAATGCCGAAGACGATCACCCGCGATGGCAACCCCGCTGGCGCCTGGTCCAGGCCGTTGATGCGCTCGATAAAGCGTTGGTGGACACCCGCACGGCTCTGGGCCATCCCGGCTTCGCCGACATCCAGCAGCAATGCGCGCCACAGTTCGGCCTGCCAGCAGTTGGCCGCCGACAGCGGGCGGGTATCGCCTCGGGCGTTGATCAGCACATGCCGTCCCGCGGCCCACTCCTTCAGCCAGTCGGCACGGTAGACCTGGTATTGGTCGAACAGGTCGGCCAGGCGCTCGGCCAGTTGATAGCGTTTGCGCAGGTCACTGTCATCGAGCAGGAAGCGCTGCAGGGGCTCGAAGTGTGGCTGGTGGATCAGTTCGGGGAGCAGGCGCATCAGGCGCCAGGTCAGGGGCGCCTTGTCGAGCAGAGATGTTTCCGGGATTTCTTCGCGGCCCAGCACCTTGCGGTACAGCTGCCACATGAAACTGCCGGGCAATTGCACCTCGATCGCCGCAGCAATGCCACTGCCGCCCATGTCGTCTTCTTGCGGATCTTCGGCCAGGGCCAGCTTCAACCACTGGGCGATGCCGTTGCTCTGTACCAGGACGATCTCGTTTTCCAGCGGCGCCAGAGGATAACGACGCATCCAGCTCACCACCAGGCTGCGCAGCTCGTCCAGACGGTTGCCGTGAACGACCATGAATCCTGGAGTCAGCGTGCTGGTATACGACATGGTGCGTCCCTGGACAGTCGAAAAAGAGAAGGGAACATAGCATGGAGACAGTTCCCTGGGGCATGGGCGGATTATTTCAGCCCATTAAAGACAAAACCCCTACCTGCATCAGCAGATAGGGGTTTCGGAATTTAATCTTGACGATGACCTACTCTCACATGGAGAAGCTCCACACTACCATCGGCGATGCGTCGTTTCACTGCTGAGTTCGGGATGGGATCAGGTGGTTCGAACGCTCTATGGTCGTCAAGAAATTCTGTGTGCCGTCTCGCCTTCCGGCG
>Ga0206117_100498_pt1 | contig 38825 bp, 34 predicted proteins | sample 3A5Ametagenome_FD_177997 | JGI IMG/M metagenome (GOLD analysis project Ga0206117, IMG submission 177997) | Enriched microbial communities from leaf-cutter ant dump, University of Wisconsin, Madison, United States - 3A5A | ecosystem: Environmental > Terrestrial > Nest > Insects nest > Nest dump... | reverse complement strand
CTCCACGGCTTCACCGTGCTGACGAAGATGTTGCCGGGGTGCATGTCGGCGTGGAAGAAGCTGTCGCGGAACACCTGGGTGAAGAAGATCTCCACGCCGCGCTCGGCCAGCATCTTCATGTCGGTGCGCTGGTCGGCGAGGGTTTCCAGGTCGGTGACCTGGATGCCGTAGATGCGCTCCATCACCAGCACCTTCGGCCGGCACCAGTCCCAGTAGACCTGGGGCACGTACATCATGTCCGAGCCTTCGAAATTGCGCCGCAGCTGGCTGGCGTTGGCCGCTTCGCGGAGCAGGTCGAGTTCGTCGTAGATGGTCTTCTCGTAGTCGCTGACCACGTCCACCGGGTGCAGCAGGCGGGCATCGGCGGAGACCCGCTCGGCCCCGCGGGCGATGAGGAACAGCCAGGCCAGGTCCTGGGCGATCACCGGCTTGAGGCCGGGGCGCACCACCTTGACCACCACTTCCTCGCCGCTCTTCAGGCGCGCGGCATGCACCTGGGCCACCGAGGCCGAGGCCAGCGGCTCGACGTCGAAACGGGAGAAGATCTCGCCGACCCTGGCGCCAAGCTGCTCCTCGATCAGGGCCACGGCCTTCTGCGGATCGAACGGCGGCACGCGGTCCTGCAGCAGCATCAGTTCGTCGGCGATGTCCGCCGGCAGCAGGTCGCGACGGGTCGAGAGCAACTGGCCGAACTTGATGAAGATCGGCCCGAGGTCCTGCAGGGCCAGGCGCAGGCGTGCGCCACGGCTGAGGTCGAGCTTTTTCCGGGGCAGCCAGCGCCACGGCATGAGCAGCCGCAGCGAGGCCAGCCACCAGGGCAGGGGCAGGTCGAACAGCAGGTCATCGAGACGGTAGCGGATCACGACGCGCTGGATGCGCAACAGACGGCGGACGGCAAGCAGCTTCATGCGTTATCGCTGGATTCAAGGGATCGGGCAAGGCGCTCGATGCGCGCCTCGAGGCGTTCAATGTCGAGCTTCAGGGTGTCGAGCTCGCCGAAGCGGGCTTCGGCTTCGCGCAGGCCGACCAGGGTCCGCGACTCTTCGGCCAGGTACTCGGAGGCGGTGCGGCCAAGGCTGGCCAGGCCCTGCCGGGTCCAGCGCGCACGGCTGCGCAGGTGGCCGCCGAGCAACTGGGTGGCCACCGGGCCGAGCCAGCGGGAGACTTCGTACTCCCAGTCCAGTTCCAGGTCCTGCAGCACGCCGACCAGGTCCAGCAGCACGGTGCTGTCGCCGTCCAGCTCGACCTGCGGGCTGTGCAGCACGGCGGTCTTGTCCTGGCTCAGGGCCAGTTGCAGCAGGCTGCTGGCCGGGGCGCGCAGGGTGCAGTCGGGGGCGTTGGCCCATTGGCTGGCGAGCAGCAGGCCTTCATCGCTGGGCAGGATGAACAGGTGCAGGGCCGGCTGGCGGCAGTCGATGGCAATCACCTTGCCGTCGAGCGGGGCGAGGCGCGGCAGCGCGGTGCTGTCCAGGCGCAGGACACGGTTGAGGCCGTGCTCGACGCTGGCGAGAAGGCCGGCCAGCAGCATCAGGGCTTGATACCGCGGTGCAGGGCGACGATGCCGTTGGTCATGTTGTGGTAGGTGACGCGGTCGAAGCCGGCGTCGACCATCATGGCCTTGAGGGTTTCCTGGTCGGGGTGCATGCGGATCGATTCGGCCAGGTAGCGGTAGCTTTCCGAGTCGTTGGTGATCAGCTTGCCGGCCAGCGGCATGAAGGCGAACGAGTAGGCGTCGTAGACCTTGGACATCAGCTTGCTGGTCGGCTTGGAGAACTCCAGCACCAGCAGGCGGCCGCCCGGTTTCAGGACGCGCAGCATGGAACGCAGGGCGTCGTCCTTGTGGGTGACGTTGCGCAGGCCGAAGGCGATGGTCACGCAGTCGAAATGGTTGTCCGGGAACGGCAGTTTTTCCGCGTCGGCCTGGACGAACTCGACGTTGCCGGCCACGCCGAGGTCGAGCAGGCGGTCACGACCGACCTTGAGCATCGAGGCGTTGATGTCGGCGAGCACCACCTGGCCGGTGGGGCCGACCAGGTGCGAGAACTTGCGGGTCAGGTCGCCGGTGCCGCCGGCGATGTCCAGCACCCGGTTGCCGCTGCGCACACCGGACAGCTCGATGGCGAAGCGTTTCCACAGGCGGTGCATGCCGCCGGAAAGGACGTCGTTCATCAGGTCGTATTTGGCGGCGACCGAGTGGAAGACCTCGGCGACCTTGTCCGCCTTCTGGCTTTCCGGGACGCTCTTGTAGCCGAAATGAGTGGTGGGTTCGGCGTTATCGCCTTTGCGCTGCTCGTTCATATCGCTTCACCGGGAAAAATTACTCGCCATTCTAGGGTCTGTCCCCGTTTCATCACAACCGCGCCGGCGCCCGTTTTGCCGCGAGGCAAGGCAGGAGGTGCGCAGTTTGGCATTCCAAATAAGCGCCGAGTAACGCAGCCTCGCGGCAAAACGGGCACCGTCCCTTCGGGTTGCGTGCCAAATCTCGCCAGGCTGCGTTGGAGGACTTGAAAAGGGAACAACCATTTCCTGCGTCCTCCGCCTGACCTGGCGAGATTTGGCCCAGCAACGCGGTTCGTGATGAAACGGGGACAGACCCTAGTGCGTGCGACTGCATTTGTCTTGGCGGGGTTGTCGCGGCTGGAGGCGGGGGCATAATGCGCGAGTATGCCCTTGCAGCCAGGACCTCATGAATGACCCAGATCAGCGTTGAACGTAAACACAGCCTCGGCCGCGAGGCCGCCCGCCAGAAGGCCGAGGTGCTGGTCGAGCGCCTGTCCCGCGAGTACGACCTCAAGGCCGAGTGGAAGGGCGACCGGGTCGAGGTCAAGCGCAGCGGCGCCAACGGCAGCGTGGAGATCGGCGACGACAGCATCCGTGTCGAGCTGAAGCTGGGCATGATGCTGTCGATGATGGGCGGCACCATCAAGGCCGAGATCGAGCGCGCGCTGGACAAGGCACTCGCCTGACGGCTCGCGCAGCTTCAAGTTGCAAGCGTCAAGCGGCAAGAGGTTGGTGCGATGGTCGCGGGCGTGCTGACACCGCCAATTTCTTGAGGCTTGCAGCTTGTAGCTTGCAACTGCCTTTAGGGTGCCCATTCTAATTTTTCTCCGTACCTTGGCCCTCAGTCCCCGATCCGTGGGTAGTTCTTCCATTCCGTCATGAGTGCGAGGTGCAGAGCATGGCCAAAGCGATCCTGAAGAAAAAAGACGACGTTCAGAACAGCCTGGGTGAAGTGCGTGGCTACGCGCGCAAGATCTGGCTGGCCGGCCTCGGTGCCTATGCCCGCGTGGGCCAGGAGAGCGCCGAATACGTCAAGGACCTGATCAAGGCGGGCGAGCAGGTCGAGAAACGCGGCAAGAAACGCATCGACCGTGAAGTCGAAGCGGCCAACAGCGAGATCGATTCGGCGAAGGAAGAGCTGCGCAGCGTGAAGGGCAAGGTCGAAGTTCAACTCGACAAAATCGAAAAGGCTTTCGACACGCGGGTGGCCAGCGCCTTGAATCGTATCGGCATTCCGTCTAAACATGACGTGGAGGCACTTTCTGTCAAGCTCGAAGAGCTGACGGCGTTGCTCGAACGCGTCACGGGCAAACATTAAGGAGAGCGGGATGGCTGACAAGAAGACCACTGATAAAAAAGAAGGCAGCTCCTGGATCGGGGGAATCGAAAAGTACTCCCGCAAGATCTGGCTGGCGGGCCTGGGTATCTACTCGAAGATCGACCAGGACGGCCCCAAGCTGTTCGACACCCTGGTCAAGGATGGCGAAAAAGCCGAGAAGCAGGCGAAGAAAAGCGTCGACACGGCAAAGGATGGCGCCAAGGCGGCAACCTCGCGCGTGACTGACGTGAAGGACCGTGCACTGGGCAAGTGGAGCGAGCTGGAAGAGGCCTTCGACAAGCGCCTGAACAGTGCGATCTCACGTCTCGGCGTGCCGAGCCGCAACGAGGTCAAGGCACTGCACAAGCAGGTCGACACCCTGACCAAGCAGATCGAGAAACTCACCGGCGCTTCGGTAACGCCGATTTCCTCGCGCACTCCTGCCGCCAAGACCGCTGCCGCCAAGCCGGCCGCGAAACCCGCGGCCAAACCTGCCGCAGCCAAACCGGCGGCCACCAAGACCGCCGCCGCGAAACCGGCCGCCAAGACCGCGGCGGCCAAGCCTGCAGCTGCCAAGCCTGCGGCCAAGCCGGCAGCTGCGAAAACCGCAGCGGCCAAACCGGCGGCCAAGCCCGCGGTGAAACCGGCTGCCAAGCCTGCCGCCGCGAAGCCTGCCGCCGCGAAGAAACCGGCCGTGAAGAAGGCCGCTGCACCGAAGCAGGAAGCCCTGAAACTGGCTACCCCGGCCAGCGCTTCGGCGCCGAGCGCCACGCCGGCCGCCAGCAGCGCCCCGGCGCCAGTGGCTCCGGCCGCAGCACCAGCAGCATCCAGCCAGTCCTGATCACAGGCGGCTGCAAACAGAACGCCCGGCTAAATGCCGGGCGTTCTGTTTTGTCCTGCCGGGGCGAACCGCTCAGCCTTCCAGGTACCTCAACGCCAGTTGCTCCGCGGCATGCCGCGATGGCGCCTCCAGGTGCGGCGCCACCAGCATCATGACCTGGTACACCACCACGCCCACTTCGGCCTCCCGCGCCAGCACCCGCTGGTAGTCCAGCGAGAACAGCAGGGTCAGGGTGATCTGCTCCACGAGTTGCCCCAGCGCGCGGGTGTCGCTGGTCACCTGGCCCTGGGCCTTGAGGCTGGCGAGCAACGCGGCGAGGGTGCGTTTCAGCGCATTGAGCAGGTTGCGCATGCCCCGGGCCAGCTTCGGCAGGCGGCCGGTGAGGTTCGACAGGTCCTGGAACAGGAAGCGGTACTGCGCCATGCGTTCGACGATCAGGTGCAGGAACAGCCAGTAGTCCTCGGCATCCAGGCGCACTTCCAGGGGCGGATCGAGCAGCGGTGTCAGTTCTTCCTCGAACCGCTCGAACAGGCCCAGCACCAGCGGCTCCTTGCCGTGGAAGTGGTAGTACAGGTTGCCGGGGCTGATCCCCAGTTCATTGGCGATCTCCAGGGTCGAGACGTTCGGCTCACCCTGCTGGTTGAACAGCAGCAGGGCACATTCGAGGATACGGTCGCGGGTCTTCATCCAGTCCTCTGATCAGCGCACCAGCACGTATTTGCCGGGTGCGGGGTCCGTGGCCGGGTAGCTGGCGCTGCCCAGGGTGGTGCCGGTTTCGCGCAGTGCGCCGGAACGCGCCTGGACCCACTCCAGCCATAGCGGCCACCAGCTGCCGTCGGTCTTCTCGGCGTCGTAGTACCAGGCCCGCGGGTCGCTGCTGAGCTTGGGGTTGGCCACGTAGTGCGCCTTGGGGTTGCCCGGCGGGTTGATGATGCTCTGCACATGGCCGCTGTTGGACAGCACGAAGCGCCGCTCGCCACCCAGCAGCAGGGTCGAGCGGTACACCGCGTCCCACGGGGTGATGTGGTCGTTGTTGCCGGCCACGTGGAAGCTGTCGACCGTTATCTTCTGCAGGTCGATCGGCGTGCCGCAGACCTCCAGCCCGGCCGGGTGGGCCAGCGGGTTGTACTTGAAGAAGTCCAGCAGGTCGCCGTGGAAGGCGGCGGGCAGGCGCGTGCTGTCGTTGTTCCAGTAGAGGATGTCGAACGGCGGCGGGGTCTTGCCCAGCAGGTAGTTGTTGACGAAGTAGTTCCACACCAGGTCGTTGGGACGCATCCAGGCGAATACCCGGCTCATCTCGCCGCCGTCGAGGACGCCATGCTGGTAGGAGCGGCGCTTGGCCGCTTCGAGGGTCTGCTCGTCGGCGAACAGGCTGGCCGGGCTGTCCAGCTGGCTGTCGAGCAGGCTGACCAGGTAGGTCGCGCTGTGCACCCGGCGCAGTTGCCGCTTGGCCTGCAGATGGCCCTGCAGCGCGGCCATGGTCAGGCCGCCGGCGCAGGCGCCCATCAGGTTGACGTCGCGACTGCCACTGATCGAGCGGCAGGCGTTCATGGCTTCCTCCAGGGCCGCCACATAGCTCGACAGGCCCCACTCGCGGTGCCGCGGATCGGGGTTGCGCCAGCTGACCATGAACACCTGCAGGCCGTTCTTGAGCATGTATTGCACGTAGCTGTTGGTCGGGGTGAGGTCGAAGATGTAGAACTTGTTGATCTGCGGCGGCACCACCAGCATCGGCCGGGCGTACTGCTTTTCGCTCATCGACTTGTACTGGATCAGCTCCAGCAACTCGTTGCGAAACACCACCGCGCCTGGCGTGGTGGCGAGGTTGCGGCCGACCTCGAAGGCATCCCGGGCGACCTGGCGAGGCATGCCGTTGTTGTGGCGCAGGTCGTCGAGCAGGTGGCCGAGGCCGCGTACCAGACTGAGGCCGCCGGAGTTGAAGAGTTCCTTCACCGCCGCCGGGTTGAGCAGGGTGTTGCTCGGCGACACGGCATCGTTGAGCAAGGTGAAGAGGAAGTGCGCGCGGGCACGGTCATCCTCGGCCAGCTGGCTTTCGTCGATCCACTGGCGGGTCTGTTTCTGCCAGCTCAGGTAGGCCTGCAGGCCGCGGCGGTAGAACGGGTTGAGGCTCCACGCCGGGTCGTTGAAGCGGCTGTCGCGCGGGCTGGGCTGGTGCAGGGTGTCGCCGAGCAGCACGCGGCCCAGTTGCCCGCCCAGTTCGAGCATGTGCCGCGCGGTGTACAGCGGATGGCGCAGGCTGTGGCGGCTGACGTTGCGCAGGGTGGAGATCAGGTCGCGGCCGCGCAGGCCGGTGATCGCATTCTGGATGTTGATCGTGGTGGCTGGGTTGGCAACCACCGTTTTCAGGGGTTTGTCTTTCATCAGGCAACACTCCGTCGTCGAGCCATCGACAAACTGAACCAGGGCAATGAGCGACTCCACCTCGACCATGCGTCCGCGTGCGTCGGCGCTCCTGCCGGACGTGCGGGCGATGAGGTGCGGTTCAGGCGCTCGGGGCGGGCCGAGGGTGCATGACGGCGCGTTGGCGCTCCTGCTGGAGGAACTTCATGATGATCGGCGCCACGGCCTCGGCACGGGTAATCAGAAACAAATGTCCATCGTCGATTATGTGTAGCTGGGCATTGGGAATTCGCCAAGCGAGGAAACGCATATTGATCAGCGGGATCAGCGGGTCGTCGTCACCGGCCAGCACCAGGGTCGGTTGCTGGATCTTGTGCAGCCAGTGCGCGCTGGTCCAGCCCAGGCCGGCGAACAGTTGCCAGTAGTAGCCGAGCTTGCCGCCGGAGCGCACCTTGGACGCGTGCGACAGGGCAAGGTCCGGATCACGCCGGAAGGCGCCACCGTAGATCAGCGGGGCGATGCGGATCACGTGGGACGGCTGCACGTAGCGCCGTGGACTGGCCATCATCCACAGCACCTTGGGCTTGCCCGGCACCATCACCGCACCGGCAGCGGTGGCGGCGAGCACCAGTTTCTTGCAGCGCTCCGGGTAGTCATGGGCGAACTGCTGGGCCAGGGCGCCGCCCCAGGACACGCCGATGGCGTTGACCTGGCCGTAGTCGAGGTAATCGAGCATGCGCGCGGCCAGCTTGGCCAGCCCGGGGAAGCGGTAAGGGTGCTTCGGCGTCGACGAGCCGCCGACCCCCGGCACATCGAAGGCGATGACTTCGAGGTCCGGGTCCAGGGCCTGGATGAAGGGAAACACCAGCTCGAGGTTGGCACCGATGCCGTTGAAGATCAGCAAGGGCGTCAAGTGCGGCTTGCCGGGGCGAACCGCGGTGCGGATGGTTTGGCCATCCAGGTCGACGGTTCTGAAGATGTACGGTTGCGGCATGCGCGGACCCTGTCGGCTAATGAAGCACCGCCGGTTTCAGGCCGGCGGCGCGGCGGTTTCAACGTTCGTGGACGTAGGTGCCCGGCGAGGCCTCGCCAGCCGGATACGCCTTGTTGCCGAGCGCGGCCGGGGCCGGTTTCAGTTCGCCGGAGCGCTGGCCCAGCCAGTTCTGCCAGTACAGCCACCAGGAGTCGGTGTGCTTGCTGGAGTTCTCCTGCCAGTCGTTGGCGTTGGCCGGCATTTCCGTGCTGGTCATGTAGCGCGCCTTGGGGTTGCCCGGCGGGTTGAGGATGCTCTGGATGTGCCCACTGTTGGACAACAGGAATTCCACATTGCCACCAAACAGCTGCGCCGATTTGTAGCAGGACTGCCACGGCGTGATGTGGTCGGCGGTGCCGGCGACGCAGAAGATGTCGGTGGTCACCTGCTTCAGGTCGATCGGCGTGCCGCACACTTCCAGGGCGTTGGGCCGGGTCAGCGGGTTGTTCTTGAACATCTCGATCAGGTCGCCGTGGAAGGCGGCCGGCAGGCGCGTGGTGTCGTTGTTCCAGAACAGGATGTCGAACACCGGCGGCTCGTTGCCCAGCAGGTAGTTGTTGACCCAGTAGTTCCAGATCAGGTCGTTGGGGCGCATCCAGGCGAACACCTTGGCCATGTCGCGGCCCTCCAGGACCCCGGCCTGGTAGGAGTGACGCTTGGCCGCCTCGAGGGTCTGCTCGTCGACGAACAAGGCGACCTGGGTGTCGAGGGTGGTGTCGAGCACGCTGACCAGCAGGGTCAGGGCGTTGACCTTGCGCTCGCCGAGCGCCGCGTAGTGGCCGACCAGCGCGGTGCAGGTGATGCCGCCGGAGCAGGCGCCGAGCATGTTCAGGTCATCGCTGCCGGTGATCGCCAGGACCACGTCGACCGCCTCCTTCAGCGCGTCGATGTAGGTGGACAGGCCCCACTCGCGTTGCGCCTTGGTCGGGTTGCGCCAGCTGATGATGAAGGTCTGCTGGGTGGAGCGCAGGCAGAAGCGCGCCAGGCTCTTTTCCGGGCTGAGGTCGAAGACGTAGAACTTGTTGATCTGCGGCGGCACCACCAGCAGCGGTTTCTCGTGGACCTGCTCGGTGATCGGGCTGTACTGGATCAGCTCCAGCACGTCGTTGCGGTACACCACCGAGCCTTCGCTGGTGCCGAGGTTCTTGCCGACCTCGAAGGCGTCCATGTTCACCTGGCTCGGCATGCCGCCGTTGTTGACCATGTCCTTGGCCAGGTTGGACAGGCCGTCGAGCAGGCTCTTGCCGCCGGTCTCGAAGAAGCGCTTGACCGCTGCCGGGTTGGCCATGGTGTTGGTCGGTGCCATGGCTTCGGTCATCAGGTTGATGACGAAATGGGCGCGGCTGATATCAGTCTCGGACATGCTGCTGTCGCCGACCCAGTCATGCAGCTCCTTGCGCCAGGCCAGGTAGGTCTGCAGGTAGCGGCGATACAGGGGGTTCTGGCTCCAGGCCGGGTCGTTGAAGCGGCGGTCGTCGCTTTCCGGCTGCAGGCTGGATTTGCCGAAGATCACGTCCTTGAGCTCCATGCCGAAGTGCGCGACGTGCTTGGCGCTGTGCAGCGGTTGCCGGATGGCCTGGCGCAGCACCATGCGGGCAGAAGTCAGCAAATCCTTGCGGCGCAAGCCTATGACCGGGTTCAGACCCAGGGTGTTTTCCGAGGCTTGGCGCTGCAGGTCATCGTTACTCTTGTTGCTCATCTACGACGCTCCGTTGTCCTGAGACGAGTACCGCTGTGCGCCTGGCGTTGACCAGACGAAGCCGGTACTGCTGCTCGGGTGACCAGTGATAACGAGTTGCGATCCTGCGGCCGGCGCTGAGCAGCGGTGAGCGTTGCGGGTAATGTCCGCGTGTGAAGACTGCCTGCTTTCGCTCGCGTTCTCTGCATGCCGGCCCGTTCCCCATCCTCTGCTCGAAGATGCAGAGAACCTGCCAGATCCATTGGTTACCCGACTTTCCTTCAATGCGCAAGCCGGCCAGACGTCGGCCGGTGCCGGTGGCATTCAAGCAGATCGGGTTAGAAAATGCGCTCTAAAACAGGAGAGTGCCGGACTAGAGCATCAGCTTGATGACAGACTCGGACGGGTCGCGGGATTTGCCGGCAGCGGCCAGATCCGCGAGGTATTCGGCCCAGAGTTCATCCTGGCGCAGGCACAGCTGCTCGAGGTATTCCCAGGTGAACAGGCCGCTGTCATGGCCATCGTCGAAGCTCAGTTTCAGGGCGTACTGGCCGGCCGGTTCGATCTTGCTCAGGCCTACGCCGATCTTGCCAAACTGCAGGATCGGATTGCCGTGGCCCTGGACTTCGGCGGAGGGCGAGTGGACGCGGAGGAATTCGGCGGGAAGGGTGTAGACCTCGTTCGGCCCGTAGCTGAGGCTCAGGGTCTTCGAGGCTTTGTGCAGGTTGATGGCGGTGGGCAGGCGGGACATGAGCGGGCTTCCTGATGCAGGGCGGTAAGCTGCAAGAGGCTGCAGCTTACCGCTTGAAGCGCGTCGCTTACAGGATGTAGCGCGACAGGTCTTCGTTCTGCGCCAACTCGCCGAGGTGGCTGTTGACGTACTCGGCGTCGATGCGGATCGGCGCTTCGCTGTGGGCGCTGGCCAGGTCGCCGGCGCTGAACGACACCTCTTCGAGCAGGCGCTCGAGCAGGGTGTGCAGGCGACGGGCACCGATGTTCTCGGTCTTCTCGTTGACCTGCCAGGCGATCTCGGCCAGGCGCTTGATGCCTTCCGGCGCGAACTCGATGTTCAGGCCCTCGGTCTTCAGCAGCTCGGTGTACTGCAGGGTCAGCGAGGCGTGCGGTTCGCTGAGGATGCGCTCGAAGTCTTCCGGGCTCAGTGCCTTGAGCTCGACGCGGATCGGCAGGCGGCCCTGCAGTTCCGGCACCAGGTCGCTCGGCTTGCTCAGGTGGAACGCGCCGGAGGCGATGAACAGGATATGGTCGGTCTTGACCATGCCCAGCTTGGTGTTGACGGTGCAGCCCTCGATCAGCGGCAGCAGGTCGCGCTGCACGCCTTCGCGGGAGACATCGGCGCCGCCGACGTTGCCGCGCTTGGCCACCTTGTCGATCTCGTCGATGAACACGATGCCGTGCTGCTCGACCGCTTCCAGGGCCTTGGCCTTGAGTTCTTCCTCGTTGACCAGGCGTCCGGCTTCCTCGTCACGCACCAGCTTGAGCGCTTCCTTGACCTTGAGCTTGCGGCTCTTGCGCTTGCCCTTGCCCATGTTGGCGAACAGGTTCTGCAGCTGGTTGGTCATTTCTTCCATGCCCGGCGGCGCGGAGATGTCAACGCCCATGGCCTCGGCCACTTCGATCTCGATTTCCTTGTCGTCCAGCTGGCCTTCGCGCAGGCGCTTGCGGAACAACTGGCGGGTGTTGGAGTCCTGGGTCGGCGCCGGGTCTTCGTTGAAGCCGGCACGGGCCGGTGGCAGCAGCGCGTCGAGGATGCGGTCCTCGGCGGCGTCCTCGGCGCGGTGGCGCACGCGGATCATCTCCTGCTCGCGGAGCATCTTGATCGCGGCATCGGCCAGGTCGCGGATGATCGACTCGACGTCACGGCCAACGTAGCCGACCTCGGTGAACTTGGTCGCTTCGACCTTGATGAACGGTGCGTTGGCCAGCTTGGCCAGGCGACGGGCGATCTCGGTCTTGCCGACGCCGGTGGGGCCGATCATCAGGATGTTCTTCGGCGTCACCTCGACGCGCAGTTCGGCCGGCAGCTGCATGCGCCGCCAGCGGTTGCGCAGGGCGATGGCCACGGCGCGCTTGGCGTCGTCCTGGCCGATGATGTGGCGGTTGAGTTCGTGGACGATCTCGCGGGGGGTCATGGACATGGTATGTGGTGGTCCCGTGGCGGTGATATCAGCGTGGAAAAGCCCGGTGGTGGATTACCGGGCGCCAGGACAGCTGAATCACTCGGCCAGGTCCTGCTCCTCGATGGTCAGGTTGTGGTTGGTGAACACGCAGATGTCACCGGCGATGTTCAGGGCGGTCTCGGCGATTTCCCGGGCCGACAGGTCGGTCTTGTTCAGCAGGGCGCGGGCTGCGGCCTGGGCGTAGGCGCCACCGGAACCCATGGCGATCAGGCCGTCCTCGGGTTCGACCACGTCGCCGTTGCCGGTGATGATCAGCGAGGCGTCCTTGTTGGCGACCGCGAGCATGGCTTCCAGGCGGCTCAGGGAACGGTCGGTACGCCATTCCTTGGCCAGCTCGACGGCGGCGCGGATCAGATGGCCCTGGTGTTTCTCAAGCTGGCCTTCGAAACGCTCGAACAGGGTGAAGGCGTCGGCAGTGGCACCGGCGAAGCCGGCGATGACCTGGCCGTGGTACAGGCGGCGCACCTTCTTGGCGTTGCCTTTCATCACGGTGTTGCCGAGGGAAACCTGGCCGTCGCCGCCCATGACGACTTTGCCGTGGCGACGAACAGAAACGATGGTGGTCAAGGGAGAGTCTCCACGCAGCGGGGCGAAAATGCCTGTGCAGACTCATATGGGGGTGGGGGGAAGAATTTCAACCTTGACGGATGGGCGGTGCGACCTTGGTCGCAGAGTACTGGTGAGCCCTCGTGGGAGCGAGCTTGCTCGCGAAGGGCCGCAAAGCGGCCCCATCCAGGACATTTGTCTGGGCCTGCTTTGCAGGCCTTCGCGAGCAAGCTCGCTCCCACAAAAGCGAGTAGTCAGCGGGTAATCAGCCCTCGTGGCTGATATGCCCATCCACCACGGTGTAGCGCACGGCGCCCGGCAGGCAGTGGCCGATGAACGGGCAGTTGTCGCCCTTCGAGCGCCACTGCTCGCCGACCACGGTGGCAGCCTGCGGGTCGAACAGCACCAGGTCGGCCGCCGCGCCGACGCGCACCTCACCCACCGGCAGGCGCATGGCCGCGGCGGGGCCGGCGGACAGGCGCTGGAGCAGGGTCGGCAGGTCGAGCAGGCCGTCGTCCACCAGGGTCAGGGCCAGCGGCAACAGGACTTCGACGCTGCTGATACCCGGTTCGGTGGCACCGAACGGCGCCAGCTTGGCGTCACGCTCGTGCGGCTGGTGATGGCTGGAGATCGCCTGGATTACCCCCGACTTCACCGCTTCGCGCAGGCCGTCGCGGTCGGCGCGAGTGCGCAGCGGCGGTTGCACGTGGTACAGGCTGGAGAAGTCCACCAGCGCTTCGTCGGTGAGGATCAGCTGGTACAGGGCGACATCGGCGGTCACCGGCAGGCCGCGGGCCTGGGCCTGGGCGATCAGCTGGGCGCCGCGGGCGCTGGTCAGCTGGCTGAAGTGGGCGCGCACGCCGGTCTGCTCGACCAGCAGAAGGTCACGGGCCAGGGCCACGGTCTCGGCGGTCTCCGGGATGCCCGGCAGGCCGAGGAAGCTGGCCATGGCACCTTCGTGGGCCAGGCCGCCGGCGGCCAGGTCACGGTCCTGGGAGTGGAACACCACGGTCAGGTCGAAGGTCGCCGCGTACTCCAGTGCCCGGCACAGGGTGCGGGTGTTGCGGAAACTCTCCAGGCCGTTGCCGAAGGCCACGCAACCGGTGTCGCGCAGGGCCACCAGCTCGGCCAGTTGCTCGCCTTCCAGGCCCTTGCTCAGGGCACCGATCGGGAACACCTTGGCGTGTCCGGCTTCACGGGCGCGGTCGAGGATCAGCTCGGCGACCGCCGAGGTGTCCAGCACCGGTTTGGTGCGTGGCGGGCAGCACAGGCTGGTGACGCCACCGGCGGCGGCGGCGCGGGTTTCGCTGGCGATGGTGCCCTTGCGGCTGTAGCCCGGCTCGCGCAGGGCCACGCTGAGGTCGACCAGGCCCGGTGCGGCCACCAGGCCGGCGGCGTCGATGCTGCGGGTGGCCTTGAAGCCGGCGGGGGCGGCGCCGATGGCGACGATCTTGCCGGCGTCGGTGTGCAGGTCGGTGACCTGGTCCAGGCCGCTGTTGGGGTCGATGACCCGGGCGCCGAGGATGCTGAGGGTCACTGGGCGTTCTCCTGCTCGAATTGACGTTGGGCGTTCTGCCCGCTCATGGCCATGGACAGTACCGCCATGCGCACGGCGATGCCGTAGGTGACCTGGTTGAGGATCACCGAGTGGGCGCCGTCGGCCACCGCCGACTCGATCTCCACGCCGCGGTTGATCGGCCCCGGGTGCATGACGATGGCATCCGGCTTGGCCCCGGCCAGGCGCGCGGTGGTCAGGCCGAACAGGCGGTAGAACTCGCCCTCGCTGGGCAGCAGGCCGCCGGCCATGCGCTCGCGCTGCAGGCGCAGCATGATCACCACGTCGACGTCCTTCAGGCCCTGGGCCAGGTCGGTGTAGACCTTCACTCCGTACTGCTCGATACCCACCGGCAGCAGGGTTTTCGGGCCGATCACGCGGATGTCCGGGCAGCCCAGGGCTTTCAGCGCCAGCATGTTCGAACGCGCGACCCGCGAGTGCAGGATGTCGCCGACGATGGCCACCGAGAGGTTCTCGAAGCCGCCCTTGTGGCGACGGATGGTCAGCATGTCGAGCATGCCCTGGGTCGGGTGGGCGTGGCGGCCGTCACCGCCGTTGATGATCGCCACCTCGGGGCAGACATGCTCGGCGATGAAGTGCGCGGCGCCGGAGTCGGCGTGGCGCACCACGAACATGTCGGCGGCCATGGCTTCGAGGTTGCGCAGGGTGTCGAACAGCGTCTCGCCCTTGCTGGTCGAGGAGGTCGACACGTTCAGGCTGATCACGTCCGCCGACAGGCGCTGGGCCGCCAGTTCGAAGGTGGTGCGGGTGCGGGTGGAGTTCTCGAAGAACACGTTGCACACGGTCTTGCCGCGCAGCAACGGGACTTTCTTCACCGCCCGGGCGCCGACTTCGAGGAAGGAGTCGGCGGTATCGAGGATTTCGGTGAGCAGCTCGCGGGGCAGACCGTCGAGCGAGAGGAAATGGCGCAGCTGGCCCTGATCGTTGAGCTGCAGCGGGCGCTTGGCGTCGATTGGCGTCATCGCGGGGGACTCTTAAAGGGCGGAAGCGGAGGCGAGGTCCTGGCGCTCGAGGACGAGCGGTGCGGGGCCGAGCAATTTTACCCGTTCATGGGGGGCCAGCGACAGGGTGGCGCCCACCACGTTCGGCCGGATCGGCAGTTCGCCGGCATCCAGGTCGAGCAGGCAGACCAGGGTCACGCTGGCCGGACGGCCGTAGTCGAACAGTTCGTTGAGGGCGGCACGGACGGTCCGACCGCTCATCAGCACGTCGTCCACCAGGACCAGGTGCTGGCCTTCGATCTCGAAGGGCAGCTCCGACGGGCGTACCTGCGGGTGCAGGCCGTTCTGGCTGAAGTCGTCACGGTAGAAGGACACGTCCAGGGTGCCCATGGCGGCGTCACTGCCGAGCTCGTCCAGCAGGGCCCTGGCCACCCACACGCCACCGGTACGGATACCGATGAAACGCGGCTCGGCGATGTTGCGACGGCTCAGATGGGCGCGAAGGTCGACAGCCATCTGCCGGATCAGTTCGGCGGGATTGGGTAGGCTCATGCTTGCTCCTCGAAAGGCCGGGACGGGAGGCGGCCCCGGCTTGGGGGTTACGATTGCGCGGCGTTGGCCTCCAGCCAGCCTTGCAGGAGCAGGGCGGCGGCTATGGCATCGACCGGGTTGTCGCGATAACTGCCACGCTGGCCGCCACGGGCCATGCGCTCGCCCTTGGCCTCGAAGGTGGTCAGGCGCTCGTCGTGGGTGTGTACCGGCAGGTTGAAGCGGCCGTTCAGGCGGCGGGCGAACTTCTCGGCGCGCTCGCTCATTTCGCTGGGCGTGCCGTCCATGTTCAGCGGCAGGCCGACCACCAGGGCGTCGGGCTTCCATTCCTTGATCAGTTTTTCGACCTGGTTCCAGTCCGGCACGCCGTTCTGCGCCTTCAGGGTGCACAGCTCGCGGGCCTGGCCGGTGATGACCTGGCCGACGGCGATGCCGATCTGCTTGCTGCCGTAGTCGAAGCCCAGCAGCAGACGAAGCTCGGCCATCAGGCGTGCCCCGCCTGGCTGGTCAGCAGGCTCAGGTTGATGCCCAGGCGCGCGGCGGCGGCATCGAGGCGCAGCTCGGTGGCCATGCCGAAGAGGATCTCGGGGTCGAACGGGCAGTTCAGCCAGGCGTTGTCGGCCAGTTCGGCCTCCAGTTGCCCGGCTTCCCAGCCGGCGTAGCCGAGGGTGATCAGGCTGTGCTGCGGGCCAGTGCCGTTGGCGATGGCGAACAGCACGTCCTGCGAGGTGGACAGTGCCAGGCCGTCGAGCTGGATGGTGGCCTGGTACGACTTGTCATTGCTGTGCAGGACGAAGCCGCGGTCGGTCTGCACCGGCCCGCCGATGTAGATCGGCACGTTCAGGCTGGAGGGCGACGGTTCTTCCTCGGGGCGCAACTGCTCGAGGATGTCGGCCAGGTTCAGCTCCTGCGGACGGTTGATCACCAGGCCCATGGCACCGTTGGCGTTGTGCTCGACGATGTAGGTCAGGGTCTGGGCAAAGTTGGGGTCCGCCATGTGCGGCATGGCGATCAGGAACTGATGCTTGAGGTAACTCGGGCTGAAATTTTTCATGCCTAGTAGTGTGGCGGCGAGGGGCCGGGCTGACAAGCAGGGGCGTCGTTAATTGCTCGACAGGCGGTCGCCGCGGGCAAAGCGCCAGGTACGGACGATTTCCAGGCGGTCGACATCCGCCAGGTCGCCGGTGAGTGGCGCGAACGGCGCCGCCAGGCGGACGATGCGCTGCGCGGCCTGGTCCAGCAGCGGCTGTCCGGAGGACTCCAGCACCAGCACCTCATACAGCGAGCCGTCGCGGTTGATCGAGACCATCAGCCGCAGGCTGCCGTAGATCTGCTGGCGGCGGGCTTCGTCGGGGTAGTTGAGGTTGCCGATGCGCTCGATCTTCTTGCGCCATTCGTCCTTGTACCAGGCGCCCTTGTCCCGCGCGGTCGAGGCGGCACTGATGCGGTGGATGCGCGGACGCTTGGCGTACAGTTGCTGCTCGTTGGCCAGTTCGGCCTCGAGGCTGGCGATCTGGCTGGACAGCTGCGAGCTGTCGAAATCCGGGGTGCTGGCCTTGGGCGCTTCCTTCGGCCTGGCTTCCTTGGGCGCGGGCTGCACTTTCTGCGGCTTGGACGCGGTGGTGGTGACCGCGGCCCTGGCCGGCGGCGGTGGCGCGACTTCCTGGCGCGGTACCGGCGGCGGAGTGACCGGGTTCACCTTGTTGTCCTGGAACGGCGCGACCTCGGTGGTCTTCGGCACTTCGGCCTTGTCCAGGGTGCCGCTGCCCTGCTGGTTCTCCTGGGCGAGGAAGTCGGCCTTCTTCGGCGCCACTTCGCTCTTGAACATCGCCAGGGTGATGTCCATGGAGCGGCGGATCTCCTCCGGTTTGGCGAAGCTGAAGCTCACCCCGAGGATCAGCGCCAGGTGCAGCAGCGCCGCCACGAACAGGGTAAAGCCCAGGCGGTCCGCCGCGCGAACGCGGGGCGGGGCAAGGTCGGCGGGGAGATCGGCGGGCAGCGTCATCTGATAGTCAACAACCGGCGGAGCGGGGTGCCAGGTGGCAAAGGACCGGCATGATAACCCACTCCGCGGACTTTCCTCTTGTCGTCGGTCAGCGTGCCTTGAGCTTGCGATCGATGGCGTCCATCAGGCGGGCGCCAATCTGCGTGCCATAGGCGTTGTCGATCTCGCGGATGCAGGTCGGGCTGGTGACGTTGATTTCGGTCAGGTGCTCGCCGATCACGTCGAGGCCGACGAACAGCAGGCCCTTCTCGCGCAGGGTCGGGCCGACCTGGGCGGCGATCCAGCGGTCGCGGTCGCTCAGCGGACGGGCTTCGCCACGGCCGCCGGCGGCCAGGTTGCCGCGGGTCTCGCCGCTGGCCGGGATGCGCGCCAGGCAGTAGTCCACCGGCTCGCCGTCGATCATCAGGATGCGCTTGTCGCCGTCCTTGATCGCCGGCAGGTAGGCCTGCCCCATGATCTGCTGGGTGCCGTGCAGGGTCAGGGTCTCGAGGATCACCGAGAGGTTCGGGTCGCCGGCGCGGTGGCGGAAGATCGAGGCGCCGCCCATGCCGTCCAGCGGCTTGAGGATCACGTCGCCGTGTTCGGCGGCGAATGCCCGCAGGATGTCCGGGCGGCGGCTGACCACGGTGGGCGGCGTGCACTGCGGGAACAGGGTGGCGAACAGCTTCTCGTTGCAGTCGCGCAGGCTCTGCGGGCGGTTGACCACCAGCACGCCGGCGGCCTCGGCCTGTTCCAGCAGGTAGGTGCTGTAGACGAACTCCATGTCGAACGGCGGATCCTTGCGCATCAGGATCACCTGCAGGTCGCTCAGCGGGGCGTCCTGTTCGTCGCCCAGCTCGAACCAGCGGGCCGGGTCGGCGAACACTTTCAGCGGACGCATGCGCCCGCGGGCCACGCCCTGGTTCTGGTAGAGGTCCTGCTGTTCCAGGTAGAACAGTTCCCAGCCGCGCTCCTGGGCGGCCAGCAGCATGGCCAGCGAGCTGTCCTTCTTGTAGGAGATGGACGCGATGGGGTCCATGACAATGCCGAGGCGAACGCTCATGGGGGTAAATCCTCTCGGCGGCGCGGGGCCGCGGTGGTTCGAATGAAAAGTGGCTCAGGGTGGCGCCCGCCGCGCTGGCGGTCAAGGGGAAAACCCCGGCGTGGCTCGATGGAATGCACCCCGTGAGTGTGCTAAAAATGCGTGGCAGGTGGCCGGCATGGCGCGATCCGACAGTAATGGTAGAGCGAATATGGTTCAGCCCGACGCGGCATTGAAAGTGATGGTGATCGACGACTCCAAGACGATCCGCCGCACCGCCGAGATGCTCCTCGGTGAAGCGGGGTGCGAGGTCATCACTGCCATCGACGGTTTCGATGCCCTGGCCAAGATCGTCGACCACCGCCCCGGCATCATCTTCGTCGATGTGCTGATGCCGCGCCTGGACGGTTACCAGACCTGCGCGCTGATCAAGCACAACAGTGCTTTCAGGGACATCCCGGTGATCATGCTGTCGTCCCGCGACGGCCTGTTCGACAAGGCCCGCGGGCGGATCGTCGGTTCCGACCAGTTCCTCACCAAGCCGTTCAGCAAGGAAGAGCTGCTGGAAGCGATCCGCGCTCATGTACCGGGCTTCACCGCCGAAGAACAACACGCACCCTGACACCCGCGCCTGGCGCGCCGGTGTCTTTCCTTTCATGGGGAACAGCATGGCCCGAATTCTCATCGTCGACGACTCGCCGACCGAAACCTACAAGTTCACCGCAATGCTGGAAAAGCACGGGCACCAGGTGCTCAAGGCGGGCAATGGCGCCGATGGCGTGGCCCTGGCCGCCCAGGAGAAGCCCGACGCGGTGCTGATGGACATCGTCATGCCCGGCATGAACGGCTTCCAGGCCACCCGCCAGTTGAGCAAGGACCCGGCGACCAAGGACATCCCGGTGATCATCGTCACCACCAAGGACCAGGAGACCGACAAGGTCTGGGGCACCCGCCAGGGCGCCAAGAGCTACCTGGTCAAGCCGGTGGAAGAAGACGACCTGATCCGCGTCCTCGACGACGTTCTCAAGGCTTGACCCGCGGGGCCATGGGCGAGTCGCTGACGGCATTCGAGCTGTTGCTGGACATCGACCGGCGCTGCCGCCTGCTGGCCGCCGACCTGCCCCTGCAGGAAACCCGCCTGCAGACCTGGAGCGGCATCGGCTTTCGCCTTGGCGAGCACTGCTTCGTCGCGCCCATGGGCGAGGTCGCCGAGGTCCTCACCGCGCCGCGCCTGAGCCGGATTCCCGGGGTCAAGCCGTGGGTTGCCGGGGTCACCAACCTGCGCGGGCAGTTGCTGCCGGTCACCGACCTCAGCGGGTTTCTCGGCCTCGAGCCGTGCATGACCCGCAAGCAGCGGCGGGTGCTGGTGGTCGACCACGATGAGCTGCTCGCCGGCCTGCTGGTGGACGAAGTGCTCGGCCTGCAGCATTTCGCCCTCGACGGCCTGGAACTGGCGCCGCCGTCGCCCCTGCTCGGCAGCGCCGCGCCGTTCATCCAGGGGCACTTCCAGCGTGAGCACTGCTGGGGAATCTTCAGTCCGTTCGCCCTGGCCCAGGCCCCGGGCTTTCTCGATGTCGCGCTGTAAAGGAACCTCAGACCCGTGAGACAGCTCAAACCCGCCAGTCCCGTCAAAGGTTCACGCAGCAGCGCGCAGATCGCCGCGTTGTTCGTGGTGCTGATCCTCTCGATCATCCTGCTGTTCGCCAACTTCGCCTACCTGAACACCCAGGCCAACCACGACAAGCAGTACATCGGCCATGCCGGCGAGCTGCGCGTGCTGTCCCAGCGCATCGCCAAGAACGCCACCGAGGCGGCGTCCGGCAAGACCGTGGCGTTCCGCCTGCTGAGCGAGGCGCGCAACGACTTCGAGCAGCGCTGGGGCTACCTGAAGAAGGGCGACCGCAGCACCGGCCTGCCCTCGGCACCGGCCGCCGTGCGCGGCGAGATGGACGCGGTGCAGCGCGACTGGGAAACCCTGCGCAAGAACACCGACATGATCCTCGCCAGCGAACAGACCGTGCTGTCGCTGCACCAGGTCGCCGCGACCCTGGCCGAGACCGTGCCGCAGTTGCAGGTGGAATACGAAAAGGTCGTCGAGATCCTCCTGCAGAGCGGTGCGCCCGCCAACCAGGTGGCCATGGCCCAGCGCCAGGCGCTGCTGGCCGAGCGCATCCTCGGTTCGGTCAACACCGTGCTCGCCGGCGACGACACCTCGGTGCAGGCCGCCGACGCCTTCGGCCGCGATGCCAGCCGTTTCGGCCAGGTGCTGGAAGGCATGCTCGGCGGCAACCCGACCCTGCAGATCAGCCGGGTCGAGGACCCCGACGCCCGCGCCCGCCTTGGCGAGATCGCCGAGCTGTTCCAGTTCGTCGCCGGCTCCGTGGACGAGATCCTCGAGACCTCGCCGGAGCTGTTCCGCGTGCGCGAAGCCGCCGGCACCCTCTTCAGCCTGTCGCAGACCCTGCTGGACGAAGCCTCGCGCCTGGCCAACGGCTTCGAGAACCTGGCCAGCGGGCGCACCCTGGATACCGTCGGCGGCTATGTGCTGGGCCTGCTGGCGCTGGCCTCGATCATCCTCATCGGCCTGGTGATGGTCCGCGAGACCCACCGCCAGCTCAACGAGACCGCGCAGAAGAACGAGCGCAACCAGCAGGCGATCATGCGCCTGCTAGACGAAATCGAAGACCTCGCCGACGGCGACCTGACCGTCACCGCCTCGGTCACCGAGGACTTCACTGGCGCCATCGCCGATTCCATCAACTATTCCATCGACCAGCTGCGCGACCTGGTGGCGACCATCAACCTCAGTGCCGAGGAGGTCGCCAGCGCCGTGCAGGACACGCAGAACACCGCGCACCAGTTGGCCAAGGCCTCCGAGCACCAGGCCCAGCAGATCGCCGACGCATCGATGGCGGTGGGCGACATGGCCGAGTCCATCGACCGGGTGTCCGGTCACGCCTACGAGTCGGCCAAGGTCGCCGAGCGTTCGGTGGCCATCGCCAACAAGGGCAACGAGGTGGTGCACAACACCATCCGCGGCATGGACAACATCCGCGAGCAGATCCAGGACACCGCCAAGCGGATCAAGCGCCTTGGCGAGTCATCTCAGGAGATCGGCGATATCGTCAACCTGATCGACGACATTGCCGACCAGACCAACATCCTTGCCCTCAACGCGGCGATCCAGGCCTCCATGGCCGGCGAGGCCGGGCGCGGTTTCGCCGTGGTCGCCGACGAGGTGCAACGCCTGGCCGAGCGCTCGTCCTCGGCCACCCGGCAGATCGAGGCGCTGGTGCGGGCGATCCAGGTCGACACCAACGAGGCGGTCATCTCCATGGAGCAGACCACCGCCGAGGTGGTGCGCGGCGCGCGCCTGGCGCAGGACGCCGGGGTGGCCCTGGAAGAGATCGAAGGCGTGTCCCAGACCCTGGCCGACCTGATCCTGAGCATTTCCGACGCCGCGCAGTTGCAGACCTCATCGGCCGGGCAGATTTCCCACACCATGGCGATCATCCAGCAGATCACCTCGCAGACGTCGTCCGGCTCCACCGCCACCGCCGAAAGCATCGGTGACCTGGCGCGCATGGCCAGCGAGATGCGCCGCTCGGTGTCGGGCTTCACCCTGCCCGCGACGGCGGAGCCACGCTGATGGCAAGCGGGGTGGAGAGACCGGATCGCCAGGACTTCGTGGCCCTGGCCTGGGTCCGCGAGGCGATCGACGAGTGCCTGGCCCAGGCCCGCCAGGCCCTGGAGCAGTTCGCCAACGGCGAGGGCGATGGCCTCGGCGGTTTCGTCGACGCGCTGCACCAGGTCCGTGGTTGCCTGGTGATGCTGGAGTTCAATGGTGCCGCCTTGCTCGCCGAAGAAATGGAAGCGCTGGCCCGCGCCCTGGCCGACGGCGCGGTCGCGGCAAGGGGCGACACCCAGGGCGTGCTGTTCCGCGCGCTGACGCAGCTGCCGCTGTACCTGGAGCGCCTGCGCGGCGCGCGCCGCGACCTGCCGTTGCTGGCCTTGCCGCTGCTCAACCAGCTGCGCGCCGCCCGCGGTGCCGAGGCGCTGGGCGAAAGCGCGCTGGGCATTGCCAGCGGGGAGGGCTTCGGCCTGTCGCTGGATGCCCTGCAGGGGCACTTGCCGGACATGCCCGGACGCGACGCGATGCGTTCGGTGGTGGCGGCGATCAGCGAGGACCTGTTGCGCATCAAGGAGCGCATCGACCAGTTCGTCCGTGGCGGTTCGCGCCAGGTGGAAGAGCTGGCACCGCTGTTGGCACCGCTGCGCCAGCTCGCCGATACCCTCGCCGTGCTCGGCTTCAATCAGCCGCGGCGGGTGATCCTCGACCAGGTGGCGACCCTGCAGGGCATGGTCGGTGGCCAGCGTGCCATGGAACTGCCGCTGCTCCTCGATGTGTCCGGCGCCTTGCAATATGCCGAGGCGAGCCTGAGCGGCATGGTGGGCGCGATGGAAGCACCGAACCAGAGTCCGCCGGCCGGAACCGACATCAGCGAGATCCGCCAACTGGTGCTGGACGAAGCCCATGGCGTGCTGCTGCAGGCGCGCGACCTGATCGCCGATTGCCTGGAGGCCGGCTGGGAGCGCCAGCGCCTGCAGCCCCTGCCCGACCTGCTCGGACAGATCCGCGGTGCCCTGGCCATGCTCATGCTGCCGCAGCCGGCGGCCGTGGTGCAGCGCTGCACCGAGTACCTGCAGGCCCATGTGCTGCAGGCCGAGACCTTGCCGGGCAGTGTCGAACTGGAGCACCTGGCCGATGTGATCAGCAGCCTGGAGTGCTACCTGCAGGCCCTGAGCATCGACCTGCAGGCCGCGGTCGAACCATTGCTGACCCGCGCGCGCCGGGCCCTGGCGGCCCTGGGCTTCCCGGTGCTGGCGCGGCCGCTGGCCCCGGCTCCGGTGAACATCGCCGCGCCGCCGCTGGACGATGAACTGCGCGAGGTGTTTCTCGAGGAAGCCGAGGAAGTCCTCGAGCAACTGGACGCAGACTGGCGGCGCTGGCGTGGCGAGGGGCATCCGCGCGAGGCGCTGATCGAGCTGCGCCGCGGCTTCCATACCCTCAAGGGCAGTGGCCGGATGGTCCGCGCCCAGGTCCTGGCCGAACTGGCCTGGGCCGGCGAGCACCTGCTCAACCGCATGCTCGAAGGCCGCGTCGGCAGCAGCGACGAGGTGCTCAAGGCCATCGGCCAGGCCATGACCCTGATGCCACCGCTGATCGCCGAGTTCGCCACGGGCGAGGTGCATGCCCATGCCCACGTCGAGCACCTGGCCAGCCATCTGCACGCGCTGGCGATGAACGATGGCGACAGCGCCACGGACAACGCCGAGGCCCTCGATCCGCAACTGCTGGAGATCTTCCGCAACGAGGCGCAGACCCACCTGGCCAGCCTCGATGCCTTCCTCGAAAGCGCCGAGCTGTACCTGCCGGCGCCGGTCAGCGACGACCTGCAACGAGCCCTGCACACCCTCAAGGGCAGCGCGGCCATGGCCGGGGTCGTGCCGATCGCCGAGCTGGCCACGGCCCTTGACCTGCTGGCCCGCGAGTTCAAGGCGCACCAGGTCGGCTTCGACCTCGACGAGATCTACCTGCTGCAGACCGCCGAGCCCTTGCTGCGACGCGGCCTGGAGCAACTGGACAGCACGCCGCTGGCGCCGATCAAGGGCGCCGACATCCTCATCGAACAGGTCGACCAGGTGGTCGGCGCACGGCTCAAGGCCTTGCTCGATTCGCCGGACCAGAGCCTGCGGATCAAGCGCGACCCGCAATTGATCGCCAGTTTCCTCGAACAGGGCATGGACATCCTGCTCGACGCCGAGTCGCTGCTGCTGCGCTGGCAGGAGCACCCCGGCGAGCGCCAGGAACTCAATGCCCTGCTCGACGAACTGACCACCCTCGGGCAGAGCGCCCACCTCGCCAACCTGTGGCAGGTGGACGAGTTGTGCGAGGCGCTGCTGGACCTTTACGGTGCGGTGGAGGAGAGCAGCCTGGCGGTCGACGGGCGCTTCTTCGAGGAGGCGCAGGGCGCCCACGAAGCGTTGATCAACATGCTCGACCAGATCGCCGCCGGCCAGGAAGTCGAGCCGTGCCCGGAGCGTCTGCAAGGCCTGCGCGAACTGCTCGAGCAGGGACTCGATCCGGGGGCCATGGGCCTGGTACGTCGGCAGGCCGACGGCACGTCGAGCATCGCCGAACTGGGCGAGGCCACCCGTGGGATGGCCGATGAGGAGAGCGATCACGAACTGGTGGCGATCTTCCTCGAAGAAGCTATCGACATCCTCGACAGTGCCGACCAGGCCCTGAGGCGCTGGCTCGACGACCCGGAAAACGCCTCGGCGCTGTCCTCGTTGCAGCGCGACCTGCACACCCTCAAGGGCGGCGCGCGGATGGCCGGCATTGGCGTGCTGGATGTGCTCGCCCATGAACTGGAGCTGCTCTACGAGGGCCTGGTGGACCGACGCTACAGCCCTTCGCTGGAGCTGGCCAGCCTGTTGCGCGGCAGCCATGCGCTGCTGGCCAAGCTGCTGGCGCAACTGAGCCAGGGGCATGCCCTGGAGTCGGTGGTGGAAACCCTCGCCGCGTTGCGCGAGTTCCGCCACCATGCGCAGCCTTCGGGCGCCGCGGGCAAGGCCGAGCAGACCGAGCAGGAGGGCGACCGGGAACTGCTGGACATCTTCCTCGAAGAAGGAGTGGATATCGTCGAGAGCGCCGCCGCCGCACTGACCCGCTGGCAGGCCGAGCCGCGCAACACGGTCGAGGTGGAAAACCTCCTGCGCGACCTGCACACCCTCAAGGGCGGGGCGCGCATGGTGGAAATCGCCCCGATCGGCGACCTCGCCCACGAACTGGAATTTCTCTACGAGCACCTGGCCGCCGGGCAACTGCAGCCCAGCCCGGCGCTGTTCAGCCTGCTGCAGAACTGCCACGACCGCCTTGCCCACATGCTCGACGCGGTCCGCCTGCAGCAGCCGCTGCATGCGGCCACGGCGCTGATCGACTACATCCGCAACTTCAGCAGCGCCGCGCTCAGCGACAGCGCCGCGGCCGCGCCCAGTGGCGATATCGCGCCCGCCGAGGCGCCGGCGCCGGCCCCGGAGCGGGCAGCGCTGGACATGGTCAAGGTGAATGCCGAGCTGCTCGACGACCTCGGCAACCAGGCGGCGGAAACCTCGATCCTGCGCGGGCGCCTGGAGCAGCAGATCAACGATGCGCAGGTCGCCCTCAACGAAATGGAGACCACGCTGGAGCGCATGCGCGACCAGTTGCGTCGCCTCGACACCGAAACCCAGGGCAGCCTGCTCAGCCGCCTGCAGATCGACGGTGACGCCTACGAGGACTTCGATCCGCTGGAGATGGACCGTCATTCGCAACTGCAGCAGCTGTCGCGGGCGCTGTCGGAGTCGGCCTCGGACCTGCTCGACCTGAAGGAAACCCTGACCACCCGCAACCAGATGGCGCAGAGCCTGCTGGCGCAGCAGGCGCGGGTCAACAGCGACTTGCAGGAAGGCCTGATGCGCACGCGCATGGTGCCGTTCGAGCGGCTGGTGCCGCGCCTGCAGCGGGTGGTGCGGCAGACCGCCAGCGAGTTGGGCAAGCAGGTCGAGCTGATGGTAGGCAACGCCGAAGGCGAGATGGACCGCAGCGTCCTCGAGCGCATGGTGGCGCCCTTGGAGCACATGCTGCGCAACGCCGTCGACCACGGTCTGGAAAGCCGCGAGGCGCGCCTGGCGGCGGGCAAGCCGGAGCAGGGCATGATCGCCCTGAACCTGCTGCATGAAGGCGCCGATATCGTCATCGAGATGTACGACGACGGTGCCGGGGTGCCGCTGGAGGCGGTGCGCAAGAAGGCCATCAAGCGTGGCCTGCTGGACCCGCGCAGCGAGCTGAGCGACCACGAGGTGATGCAGTTCATCCTCCAGCCGGGGTTCTCCACGGCCGAGAAGATCACCCAGATTTCCGGGCGCGGCCTGGGCATGGACGTGGTCCACGAAGAGGTCAAGCAGCTCGGCGGCTCCATGGTCATCAGCTCGGTGGCGGGCAAGGGCGCGCGCTTCCTGATCCGCCTGCCGTTCACCGTGTCGGTCAACCGGGCGCTGATGGTGCACTGCGGCGAGGAGCAGTATGCGGTGCCGTTGAACGCCATCGACGGTGTGGTGCGGGTGCCGCCGGCGGAACTGGAGGCCTGCTACCGCCTCGAGCCGCCGCGTTACCACTATGCCGGGCGCGGCTATGAGCTGCGCTACCTCGGCGAACTGCTGCAGGGCGAGCGCCAGCCGCGCCTGCTCGGCCAGAGCCTGCCGCTGCCGGTGTTGCTGGTGCATGCCCACGACCAGCAGTTCGCCGTGCAGGTGGACAGCCTCTCGGCCAGCCGCGAGATCGTGGTCAAGAGCCTCGGGCCGCAGTTCGCCGCCGTGCAGGGGCTGGCCGGCGCGACCTTGCTCGGTGATGGTCGGGTGGTGCTGATCCTCGATGTGCTGACGCAACTGCGCGGCCTGCACCTGCGCCTGGCGCAACAGGCCGGGCGCGCCGAGCGCGAGGTGGCGCTGCTGGCCGGCAGCGGTCCGGCGCGGCCGTTGCTGGTGCTGGTGGTGGATGACTCGGTGACCGTGCGCAAGGTCACCGGGCGCCTGCTGGAGCGCCATGGCATGAACGTGCTGACCGCCAAGGACGGGGTCGATGCCATGGCGGTGATGGCCGAGCACCGGCCCGACGTGCTGCTGCTGGACATCGAGATGCCGCGCATGGATGGCTTCGAAGTGGCGACCCAGGTGCGCCAGGACCCGCAACTGAAGAACCTGCCGATCATCATGATCACCTCGCGGACCGGGCAGAAGCACCGCGACCGGGCCATGGCCATCGGCGTCAACGACTACCTGGGCAAGCCGTACCAGGAATCGGTGCTGCTGCAGAGCATCGCCCGCTGGAGTCAACTCAATGCTTGAACAAGCGCCCCGCAGTGGCCGGCGCAGCAGCCTGACCGGGTTGCTGCTGCCGCTGAGCGACCGCAGCCTGGTGCTGCCCAACGTGGCGGTGGCCGAACTGATCGGCTACCAGCCCTGTGCACCGGCACCGGATCACCCCGCCTGGCTGCTCGGCTGGATCGACTGGCGTGGCCAGCGCCTGCCGCTGCTCAGCTTCGAAGCCGCCTGCGGTGGCCAGACCCAGGTCGGCGCACGGGCGCGCATCGTCGTGCTCAATGCCCTCGGCGGCACCTCGCGCAGCTTCTTCGCCCTGCTGGTGCAGGGTATTCCGCGCTCCTGCAAGCTGGACAGTCAGCTCAACTACGTCGACGTGCCGCTCGGCGAGCTGGAACTGGCGGCGGTGCAGGTGGGCGAGCAGGTCGCGCGGGTGCCGGACCTGGTTGCCCTGGAAAAGCTCATTCCCGCGCTCTAGAAATCGCCCCACAGTTGCTGCGCCACGGCCAGCGCCACCACCGGCGCGGTTTCCGTGCGCAGTACCCGCGGGCCGAGGCGGGCGGAGTGGAAGCCGCTGGCCTTGGCCTGCTCCACCTCGGCATCCGCCAGGCCGCCCTCCGGACCGATCAGGAACGCCAGGCTGGCCGGGCGTGCATGGCTGACCAGCGGCTCGGCCACCGGGTGCAGGACCAGTTTCAGCGCTTCGTCGCGGGCGGCCAGCCATTCGGCCAGGGTCACCGGTGATTCGATGCGCGGCACGCTGGAGCGACCGCATTGCTCGCAGGCGCTGATCGCCACCTGGCGCCAGTGCGCCAGGCGCTTGTCGGCGCGTTCGTCCTTGAGGCGCACTTCGCAGCGCTCGCTGACGATCGGGGTGATCACGTTGACCCCGAGTTCGGTGGCCTTCTGGATCGCCCAGTCCATGCGCTCGCCGCGCGACAGGCCCTGGCCGAGATGGATGTGCAGCGGCGACTCGGCCTGGCCGGGGAGGGCCTGGTCGAGGCGCACGCGCACGCTCTTCTTGCCGACCTCCAGCAGCTCGCCGAGGAATTCCTCGCCGCTGCCGTCGAACAGTTGCACGGCGGCGCCGGCGCTCATGCGCAGGACGCGGCCGATGTAGTGGGCCTGGGCTTCAGGCAGGTCGTGCTCGCCAAGGCTCAGCGGGGCATCGATGAAAAAGCGGGAGAGTCTCATGGGGGGCTCGGCATGGAATATGAGGTGTTATTGATGACCTCATCGCTGGCAAGCCAGCTCCCACAGGTCCGGTGCATGCAGTACCTGTGGGAGCTGGCTTGCCAGCGATAGGGCCCTCGAGATCAATGAAGAGCGATCAGCCCGGATCACGGAAGTCCGGGTGGAAATCCGCCGGTACCGCCACGCTGACCTGGTCGCGGGTGGCGATATCGATCCCTTCGCTGGCCACTTCGGCGAGGAAGTCGATCTGCTCCGGGGTGATCACATAGGGCGGCAGGAAATACACCACGCTGCCCAGCGGGCGCAGCAGCGCGCCACGGGTCAGGGCATGCTCGAACACCTTCAGGCCACGGCGCTCCTGCCACGGATAGGCGGTCTTGCTCGCCTTGTCCTGCACCATCTCGATGGCCAGGGCCATGCCGGTCTGACGGACTTCCGCCACGTGCGGATGGTCGACCAGATGCGCGGTGGCACTGGCCATGCGCTGGCTCAGGACCTTGTTGGCCTCGATCACGTTGTCCTGGGCGAAGATGTCCAGGGTCGCCAGCGCCGCCGCGCAGGCCAGCGGGTTGCCGGTGTAGCTGTGGGAGTGCAGGAAGGCGCGCAGGGTCGGGTAGTCGTCGTAGAAGGCGCCATACACCTCGTTGGTGGTCAGGCAGGCGGCCAGCGGCAGGTAGCCGCCGGTCAGGGCCTTGGACAGGCAGAGGAAGTCCGGCCGGATGCCGGCCTGCTCGCAGGCGAACATCGTCCCGGTGCGGCCGAAGCCCACGGCGATCTCGTCGTGGATCAGGTGCACCTGGTAGCGGTCGCAGGCTTCGCGCAGCAGCTTGAGGTACACCGGGTGATACATGCGCATGCCGCCGGCGCCCTGGATCAGCGGCTCGACGATCACCGCGGCGATGCTTGCATGATGCTCGGCGAGGGTCTGTTCCATGGCCGCGAACATTGTCCGCGAGTGCGCTTCCCAGCTCACGCCCTCGGGGCGCAGGTAGCAGTCCGGGCTCGGCACCTTGAGGGTGTCCAGCAGCAGCGCCTTGTAGGTCTCGGTGAACAGCGGCACGTCGCCCACCGACATTGCCGCGATGGTTTCGCCATGGTAGCTGTTGCTCAGGGTGACGAAGCGCTTCTTCTCCGGGTGGCCCTTGTTGAGCCAGTAGTGGAAGCTCATCTTCAGCGCCACTTCGATGCAGGACGAGCCGTTGTCGGCGTAGAACACCCGGTCCAGGCCGTCCGGGGTGATCTGCACCAGGCGTTCGGACAGCTCGATCACCGGCTGGTGGCTGAAGCCGGCGAGGATCACGTGTTCCAGCTGGTCGACCTGGTCCTTGATGCGCTGGTTGATGCGCGGGTTGGCGTGGCCGAACACGTTGACCCACCAGGAACTCACGGCATCGAGGTAGCGTTTGCCCTCGAAGTCCTCCAGCCAGACGCCTTCGCCGCGCTTGATCGGGATCAGCGGCAACTGCTCGTGGTCTTTCATCTGGGTGCAGGGATGCCACAGGACCTTGAGGTCGCGGTCCATCCACTGTCGATTGAGGCCCATGGGCTGTACTCCTGGCAACGCGGGTTTGGGGTAAACCCGCGTAAGCCTAAGCAACGCCAGGGGACAGGGCAACACTGCCCGGTCGATCCATCCGCGATGCCGGTGGCGATCGCCCCCTCGCGGCAGGGTCAGGACACGTCTTCCCACTCGATCCGGTCGATGTGCAGGTTGCCGAATGTGCCCACGGTAAAGATCAACTGAATGAAGGGATGTTCGTCGAACGTGGTCCAGCGCACTTCGTCATACGCTTTGACGACATGCTTGCCGGTATTCATCGGCTTCGCTCCGCGCAGGTTGACTGCACAGAAGGAGTAGCCCTTTTTCAGGTCGCTGACGTCTTCGCGGTTCTTCCACTCCTGGAAGGCATCCTTGTAGGTGTAGTTCTCGACCTGGTAGTAGTGATACCTCAGGTTCTTCGCAGCGTTGGGGAAAAACAGATGGAGGTCGTTGGAGTCGCCGATGACCAGTTCCTTCCGCCCGAAAATTTCCTTGAGCACTTCGTTGTCGCCAATCACGAACGGTGGCTCCATGATTCCCGACGGTTCCACGATGTTTTCCGGGCCGTCCCAATACAGGCCGTCGAGGGTCTTCTGCAACTTGATCTGCAGGCCGGAAGGCATCGTGTAGAGCTTGTCTGGCTCGAAGGTCGTGAGGTCCACGTTCTCGAAGTCCTCGAAGTGCTTCATGGTGAAACCTCCTGAACAGGATCTGTTTCCCGCAACATGCTCGCGCCGCTTCCGGCAGGCGTCTACTGACAAAAATATCAGGTGGCCGCGTGGTTTCATCCGCCTGAACTGGCGGCTGTCCAGGCCGTGACGTATCCTTCGGCACACGCTTTCTTCCCGGGATGTTTTCCCGGTTTTCCTGCCTTTGATCCGGAGTTTGACGAATGTCCGCTGGTTGGCTGCGCGGCTGCGCGCTGGTGTTTATCGGGTTGTTCAGCGCGGGGGCGATGGCGGCGACCAAGACCCCGACGGCGATCGTGGTCGGTGGTGGCCTGGCGGGTCTGACCGCGGCCTATGAACTGCAGAACAAGGGGTGGCAGGTCACCCTGCTGGAGGCCAAGTCCGGCATCGGCGGCCGCTCCGGCCTGGCCACCAGCGAGTGGATCGGCAATAGCAAGGCGCAGCCGCTGCTCAACCAGTACCTGGACACCTTCAAGCTCACCACGCTGCCGGCGCCGGAGTTCGTGCGCACCCCGGGCTACCTGATCGATGGCGAGTACTTCAGCGCGGCCGACCTGACCACCAGGCAGCCGGCCACCGCCGAAGCGCTGAAGCGCTACGAGAAGACCCTCGACGACCTCGCCGCCTCCATCAGCGACCCGGAAAACCCGGCAGCCAACAGCACCCTGTTCGCCCTCGACCAGATGAATGTGTCCGCCTGGCTGGACAAGCTGCAACTGCCCGCGACCGCGCGGCAACTGGTCAACCAGCAGATCCGTACCCGCTATGACGAGCCGTCGCGCCTGTCGCTGCTGTACTTCGCCCAGCAGACCCGCGTCTACCGCGGCGTCAATGACCGCGACCTGCGTGCCGCGCGCCTGCCCGGCGGCAGCCCGGTGCTGGCCCAGGCCTTCGTCAAGCAGTTGAAGACCATCAAGACCAGTTCGCCGGTCACCGCCATCAGCCAGGACAAGGACGGCGTCACCGTCAAGGTCGGCGGCGTCGGCTACCAGGCCGATTACCTGGTGCTGGCGGTACCGCTGCGCGCGCTGGCCAGGATCCAGCTGACCCCGGCGCTGGACAACCAGCACCTGGCGGCACTCAAGGGCACCAACTATGGCTGGCGCGACCAGTTGATGCTGAAGTTCAAGAACCCGGTCTGGGAAAGCCGCGCGCGCATGTCCGGCGAGATCTACAGCAACGCCGGTCTCGGCATGCTGTGGATCGAACCGGCGCTGAAAGGCGGCGCCAACGTGGTGATCAACCTGTCCGGCGACAACGCGCGGGTGATGCAGGCGTTCGGCGACAAGCAGATGGTCGACCAGGTACTGATCCGCCTGCATGCCTTCTATCCACAGGCCCGTGGCGCGTTCACCGGCTATGAGATCCGTCGCTACAGCACCGATGCCGGCACGGGCGGCTCGTACCTGGCCTATGGCCCGGGCCAGATCAGCAAGTACTGGCGCCTGTGGGAGCGTCCGCTGCAGCGCATCGCCTTCGCCGGCGAGCACACCGACGCCCTCTACCCGGGCACCCTGGAAGGGGCGCTGCGCAGCGGCAAGCGTGCGGCCGGGCAGGTCGAGGACCTGGCGGCGGGCAAGTCGTTCGATCCGGTCAAGTCGGTTGCCGCCACTGCCGCGGCGGGTACGGCTGCCGCGGCAGCGGTCGCGGCGAAGAAGGACGATGGCAAGCCGGGCTTCTTCTCGCGGCTGTTCGGTGGCAGTGACGAGAAGCCGGCAGCGGAAACCGCCAAGGCTGCCGAAACGACGGTGGCACCGCCTCCAGCGCCTGCGGCAGCGGCAGCGGCAGCGGCAGCGCCTGTGGCGCCGGCTCCGGTGGCGAAGGAAGAGCCGGCCAAGGCCGCAGCACCGGCTGCCAAGCCGGCACCGGCCAAGGCTGCCCCGGTGAAGAAGGCAGAAACCAAACCGGCGCCTGCGAAGAAGACCACCACGACCCATGCACCGGCCAAGAAAACCGAGGCCAAGGCTGCACCCGTCAAGAAGCCTGCGGCTGATAGCCAGGCAAAGGCGAACTGAAAGCCCTGATGTTCCCACGGGTATGGCATGCACCATCCCTGTGGGAACCCGGCTTGTCGGCGGTGAGGCCACCGGCGACACGGCAAGCCCTGCAGGCTTTCGCATTCCCCGCCAACGCCATCTACAGTCTTTCCCCTGGTGTTAATGTTTCCTTAACGCCATTTCCGCACACTAAACATCGATTTTTCCGATTGTTAAAAGCGAGATTTTTCGCTTTTTATCGATAAATAACCGGTTAGTCTTGGCAGCAATTCTTACGGGGAATCCGGCAAATGCAGCTTCGCAATTCATCTTCGCGCTACGGCCTGCTCAGCATCGTCCTGCACTGGGGCATTGCCCTGGCAGTGTTCGGTCTGTTCGGCCTGGGCCTCTGGATGGTCGGTCTGGACTACTACAGCAACTGGCGCCATACCGCGCCGGAGCTGCACAAGGGTATCGGCCTGACCGTGCTGGCGCTGATGGTGCTGCGGGTGATCTGGCGTTTCGTCAGCCCGCCGCCGCCTGCTCCGGCCAACCACGGCACGCTGACCCGCGTCGCCGCGAAGTTCGGTCACCTGCTGCTCTACGTCGGTCTGTTCAGCGTGCTGATCGCCGGCTACCTGATCTCCACCGCCGACGGCGCGGGGATCCCGGTGTTCGGCCTGTTCGAAGTACCGGCACTGATTTCCGGCCTGCCCGATCAGGCCGATATCGCCGGTGTGGTTCACCTCTATCTGGCCTGGGGACTGGTGATCTTTGCCGTCCTGCACGGGCTGGCCGCTCTGAAGCACCACTTTATCGACCGTGATGCGACCCTGACGCGCATGCTGGGCCGCAAGGCTTGATGTTCAACCTCCACTCAAAGGAATCGAAAGTATGTTGAAAAAGACTTTTGCCGCTCTGGCACTGGGTACCGCTCTGCTCTCGGCTGGTCAGGCCATGGCCGCCGACTACAAGATCGACAAGGAAGGCCAGCACGCATTCGTCGACTGGAAGATCAGCCACCTGGGCTACAGCTTCATCCACGGTACCTTCAAGGACTTCGACGGTTCGTTCTCCTGGGACGCCGCCAAGCCTGAAGCCAGCAAGATCAGCGTCGACCTGAAGACCGCCAGCGTCTGGTCGAACCACGCCGAGCGTGACAAGCACATCGCCAGCGCCGACTTCCTCGACGTGAAGAAGTACCCGGACGCCAAGTTCGTCTCCACCGCTGTGAAGTCCACCGGCGAGAAAACCGCTGACGTAAGCGGCGACCTGACCCTGCACGGCGTGACCAAGCCGGTCACCTTCAAGGCCACCTTCAACGGTGAGGGCAAGGACCCGTGGGGCGGCGAGCGTGCCGGTTTCAACGCCACCACCACCCTGAACCTGAACGACTTCGGCATCAAAGGCCCGGGCCCGACTTCCCAGACCCTGGACCTGGACATCTCGCTGGAAGGCGTGAAGCAGAAGTAATCGCTGCCTCGCCAACAAAAACGCCGCCCTCAGGGGCGGCGTTTTTGTTGGCGCAGATGAAACTCAGCCTTTGCGGGTCAGCAATGCCGGTTTCTCGCCACGAGGACGGCTTGGCAGTTGCTCCAGCTGTTCCATGGACGGGAAGCGATCGATCTTCGATTCCTTGTGCATGATCTTCGGCTGGTTCTGCTGTGGCTGGCCTTCACGCGGGCTGCGCACTGCCGGCTCCTGACGCTCGTCACGGGCCGGGCGGCGGTTGCGGTTGGCGTTGCCGCCATTGGCGCCACCGTTGCGCGAACCACCGCGTTTCTCGCCATTGGCGCCGCCGCCGTTACGCTGTTGGCTGCCACCACCACCGTTGCTGCGCGGCTGGTTGCCACGAGCCTGACCGCCGCCATTGCCGGCACCGGCCTGGGCACCGGGGCGACGGTTGCGGCCCTGGCCGCCCTTGTTCTGGTACGGGCTGACGTAGTCGGCGCGGTTGCCGAAGTTGTCGACATCGTCATCCAGGAACTCTTCCGGATCACGCTCTGCCGGAACCGACGGGGTACCTTGCTGGGCGTTCTGCTGCTGGCGCGGCTTCTTGTCCCGCGGCTTGCGCTGCTCCTGGCGGCCGCCGGCGGATTTCTCCGCGGCCTTCTCGCCAGCCGGCTTGTCCTTGCCGCTGTCTTTCTCCTTGCCCTTGTCCTTGCCTTTGTCCTTGCGGCCACCGGCATTGCTGCCGTCGGCGCGCTGGCCACGGCGCTGGTTGTTCTGCGGGCGCGGCTCGCGCACTTCCGGCTTCTCCGCCTCGACGGCGGTGAAGTCGAAGCCCATCACGTCGCCATCCGGGATCTTCTGGCGGGTGACGCGCTCGATGCTCTTGAGCAGTTTTTCCTCATCTGGCGCAACCAGCGAGATGGCCTCGCCGGAGCGGCCCGCGCGGCCGGTACGGCCGATGCGGTGGACATAGTCCTCCTCGACGTTGGGCAGCTCGAAGTTGACCACGTGAGGCAGTTGGTCGATATCCAGGCCGCGGGCGGCGATATCGGTGGCGACCATGATCCGCACGGCGCCCGACTTGAAGTCGGCGAGGGCTTTGGTACGGGCATTCTGGCTCTTGTTGCCGTGGATCGCGGCGGCGGTGAGGCCGTGCTTCTCCAGGTACTCGGCGAGGCGGTTGGCGCCGTGCTTGGTACGGGTGAAGACCAGCACCTGTTCCCAGGCACCGGCGGTGATCAGGTGCGCCAGCAGGGCACGCTTGTGGCTGGCCGGCAGGCGGAACACGCGTTGCTCGATGCGCTCGACCGTGGTGTTCGGCGGCGTGACCTCGATGCGCTCCGGGTTGTGCAGCAGCTTGTCGGCGAGGTCGGTGATGTCCTTGGAGAAGGTTGCCGAGAACAGCAGGTTCTGGCGTTTCGCCGGCAGGCGGGCGAGGACCTTCTTCACGTCATGGATGAAGCCCATGTCGAGCATGCGGTCGGCTTCGTCCAGGACCAGGATCTCGACGTGGCTGAGATCGACACTGCCTTGGCCAGCCAGGTCGAGCAGGCGGCCAGGGCAGGCCACCAGCACGTCGACACCGCGGGCCATGGCCTGGATCTGCGGGTTCATGCCGACGCCGCCGAAGATGCAGGCGCTGACGAATTTCAGGTCACGGGCGTAGATCTTGAAGCTGTCGTGGACCTGGGCGGCCAGTTCGCGGGTCGGGGTCAGGACCAGTACCCGCGGCTGGCGTGGGCCATGGCGCTGGGACTTGTCGGGATGACCACCCGGGAACAGGCGTTCGAGGATCGGCAGGGCGAAGCCGCCGGTTTTACCAGTACCTGTCTGTGCCGCGACCATCAGGTCGCGACCTTGCAACACGGCGGGAATGGCCCGCTGTTGCACCGGAGTAGGCTGGGTGTAGCCCGCAGCCTCGATAGCGCGGACTAGAGCCTCGGAGAGACCGAGGGAAGCAAAGGACATGAGAAATCCTGTTCTAGTAAGGGCTGTGCCCGATGGGATGATCTTGCCTGGCGCGAAGGGCATCGGGTCGATGCTGTCGCGTCCGGTCCTGCTGGTCTGGGTGCGCATCCGGGTGGTAGGGATGCCGTTATCAGGGCCAGCGTCCGGGCGTAAGCCTGGCGGAAAGGCCCGAGTATAACAGAGCAATCAGGGAGTGCTGCGTTCCTGCTGCTCAACGGTTTCGCTATCGCTCGGCATTACCACGTGATAACGCGCCTGCAACTCGGTGTAGGCCGGCTCGCGCTTGAAGCGGCGAAGCTCGGCGGCGAAGCGCTGGGCCAGCAGGTCCATGCCGGCGTTGCGGCGTACTGCGAGGTACTGGGCCTGGCGGGTGACCACCAGTGGCAGCTCGCTGACCTGGTCCTGCAGGCCGAGCTGGTTGACCATGAAGCGGCCGACGCGGCGATCGGTGATCAGCAGGTCGATGCGTCCGCGCTGCAGCTTGCCGAAATTCGCTTCCTGGGTCGGCGCGGCCTCGCGGCGAAAGCGCGTCGATTCGAGAAACGCCTCGCTGTAGCTGTAGCCCGGGGACGTGCCGATGCTCAGGCCATCGAGGTCTTCGAGGCGGTTCACCGGGTGCGGGCGGGCATTGGCCTGGAACAGCACGAACTCGACCACCGACAGCGGTTCGCTCGGGTAATACAGCAGGCTGTCGCGCTGGCGGGTCTGGAAGATGTCCATCACGCCGTCGGCCAGGCCCTGCTCGATCATCAGCAGGCAGCGGCGCCACGGCATGAACTCCCAGCGCACCTCGATGCCGAGGCGACGGAAGACTTCGGCGGTGACTTCGTAGTCGATGCCCTTGGGCTCGCCGTTTTCCTCGTAGACATAGGGCGCCCACGGGTCGGTGACGATGCGCAGCTGTTCGGCACGGGCCGGCAGGCTCATGCAGCTCAACAGCACAATGATCGAGAGTCGGGCGAAATAGTTCATCAAGGACGGGCCGGGCGGCCGGAAACGGCGATGACGCTGGAGGATACAGGCATCATCGCCGCTTGGGGGATCAGCGTGGCAGCTTCAGGTTGTTCCAGATCGCCAGGCTGGGTTCGGCCTGGTTCAGGGTGTAGAAGTGCAGGCCCGGTGCGCCGCCTTGCAGCAGTTGCTCGCACATCTGGGTGATGACCTCTTCGCCGAAGGCCTGGATGCTCCTGGCGTCATCGCCGTAGGCTTCCAGCTGCTTGCGGATCCAGCGCGGGATCTCGGCGCCGCAGGCGTCGGAGAAGCGCGCCAGCTTGCTGTAGTTGGTGATCGGCATGATCCCCGGTACCACCGGGATCTTCACCCCCAGCTTCTGCACGCGTTCGACGAAATAGAAGTAGCTTTCGGCGTTGAAGAAGTACTGGGTGATGGCGCTGTCGGCGCCGGCGTTGGCCTTGCGCACGAAGTTGGCCAGGTCGTCCTCGAAGTTGCGCGCCTGCGGATGCATCTCCGGGTAGGCGGCGATTTCGATGTGGAACTGGTCGCCGGTTTCCTGGCGGATGAACTCCACCAGTTCGTTGGCGTAGCGCAGTTCGCCGCTGGCCATGCCCATGCCCGACGGCAGGTCACCACGCAGGGCGACGATGCGCTTGATCCCGGCGGTCTTGTACTGGGCCAGCAGGGCGCGCAGCTCGGCCTTGCTGTCGCCGACGCAGGACAGGTGCGGCGCAGCGGGGACCTTCACTTCGCTTTCCAACTGCAGCACGGTGTTCAGGGTGCGGTCGCGGGTCGAGCCGCCAGCCCCGTAGGTGCAGGAGAAGAAATCCGGGTTGTAGCCGGCCAGAGTGCGAGCGGTGGCCAGCAGTTTTTCATGTCCAGCGTCGGTCTTGGTCGGGAAGAACTCGAAGCTGTAACGGCGTTCCTGAGTCATTTGATGTTCCTTTCAGCCGAAAGCCTCAAGCGGCAAGCGGCAAGAAAAAGCAGGAGCGGCGCGAACCGCTTCTGCTTGAGGCTTGCAACTTGCCGCCTGGAGCTGCTGTTAGTAGCGATAGGCGTGCGGCTTGAATGGACCTTCGACGGCCACGCCGATGTACTCGGCCTGTTTCGGGGTCAGCTGGGTGATCACGCCGCCAAAGCCGCGAACCATTTCCAGGGCCACTTCCTCGTCGAGTTTCTTCGGCAGGACTTCGACGGTCAGGCGCTCGGCCTTCTGCTCGGCGCCCAGGTTGGCGAACTTCTGTGCGTACAGGAAGATCTGCGCCAGGACCTGGTTGGCGAAGGAGCCGTCCATGATCCGGCTCGGGTGACCGGTGGCGTTGCCCAGGTTCACCAGGCGGCCTTCGGCCAGCAGGATCAGGTAGTCGTCGTTCTGCGGATCGAAGTCGCCGTGGCCGGTACGGTGGATCTTGTGGACCTGCGGCTTGACCTCTTCCCATGCCCAGTTCTTGCGCATGAAGGCGGTGTCGATCTCGTTGTCGAAGTGACCGATGTTGCAGACCACGGCGCGCTTCTTCAGGGCCTTGAGCATGTTGGCGTCGCAGACATTGACGTTACCGGTGGTGGTCACGATCAGGTCGATCTTGCCCAGCAGGGCCGCGTCGATGCCGGCTTCGGTGCCGTCGTTGATGCCGTCCTTGAACGGCGAGACCACTTCGAAACCGTCCATGCAGGCCTGCATGGCGCAGATCGGGTCGACTTCGGTGACCTTGACGATCATGCCTTCCTGACGCAGCGACTGGGCCGAGCCCTTGCCCACGTCACCGTAGCCGATCACCAGGGC
>Ga0206117_100496_pt1 | contig 39135 bp, 39 predicted proteins | sample 3A5Ametagenome_FD_177997 | JGI IMG/M metagenome (GOLD analysis project Ga0206117, IMG submission 177997) | Enriched microbial communities from leaf-cutter ant dump, University of Wisconsin, Madison, United States - 3A5A | ecosystem: Environmental > Terrestrial > Nest > Insects nest > Nest dump... | reverse complement strand
TGTTAGTAAAATGTAGGGCTTTATTATAACCGCTTATAGATTTTACTCAACTGGTGGTATACTTTTCAATTATTTTAGTGGACTACTTTTCAATTATATTATACATCATATTTGATTTGAAAGGTAAATACACCGTATAACCGAGTTGTAATTAGGATATTTAGGTGCTAAAGCCTTATATTTGAAAGGTAAATATACCTATCATCTCACTGTATCTTTTTCAATTATTGGTGTTAAAGCCTTATATTTGAAAGGTAAATACACCATTTTCGTTTATTTATTTCTTTTCGTAATGGTGTTAAAGCCTTATATTTGAAAGGTAGATACACCTCCTTGTGTTACGATATGTGTAGATGAATGGTGTTAAAGCCTTATATTTGAAAGGTAGATACACCAACAACTCTCTTTAATGATTCTGGATGTGGGGTGTTAAAGCCTTATATTTGAAAGGTAGATACACCATCACCTTACTCCTATTCAGAATTATCATGGGTGTTAAAGCCTTATATTTGAAAGGTAGATACACCATTTCTTCCTTCATTACAGTTTCTTCTTTGGTGTTAAAGCCTTATATTTGAAAGGTAGATACACCTTGATAGGCTTTGCCTTGGAGACAAACGACGGTGTTAAAGCCTTATATTTGAAAGGTAGATACACCAAACTCTACTGTTATTTCTTTAAATTCTTGGTGTTAAAGCCTTATATTTGAAAGGTAGATACACCTTAGTTCCGATGTATACTTCTCACCAGGATGGTGTTAAAGCCTTATATTTGAAAGGTAGATACACCTAGGAGTAGTTCCTTTATAAACTCTCGATAGGTGTTAAAGCCTTATATTTGAAAGGTAGATACACCATACTAATTTTTATTTCTTAAATCATTAAAGAGATAGCTTTTTTGTTTATAAAAAAGATGCGAAAGATCTTAGAAGTTAAAGAAATATCAGTAATTTTATTTCTTTAATAGATTATTATAGAAATAACCTAATATTGAAATAATCATGGAGACACACACCGAAAGAGTATCTGTGACATACGATTATACGGAGAAAGCAGATAAACATTATTTCGCAGGATTTTTGAATCAGGCAGATCTTAACTTTAGAACGGCATTGGTAGAGCTAGCCAAACGATGCGGAATAGAACACGGTGTGAATAGAGCCAACGAAGGCCAAAACGATGAAAAAGAAACTATCTCTTGGATTAATGAAACCTTCAATGATAAACTCAGTCAAACAGATTGGAATTACCGTACTTCATTATTGTCCAACTTTTTACCTTTTGTAAGAGAAATATCTTATAAAGAAAATACCTCTGTAACCAGGGATGCTTTTCGGAGTGATCTTATCTTGCTCTACGAAAATCTGATGATATTAAGACATTATTATACGCATAAGTTCCATGATGAAAAAAAATTAGAGAGAAAGGTTTTCGGTGTACTGGATTATTTAATATTGCAAGCTGCTCATACTGTACGTAATCGCAGATTGAGAAATGCAATTTACAAACCGGCTCTACCCAAACAATTTGAAGAAGATTACCTAGAGGCTGAAAAAAGTTTTATAAAGCATAATCAAGAGGTTGAAGCATTACGCCAGACTGAGAAATTGAAAGCAGACTTCGATATTAAGCAGTTTAGAAAGAAGCATCCTACATATAAGGAAGAAGATTTTCATAGTATTTATTTAAACAGGGCTGTATCGGAAATTTTAGACAAGAATAAAGATACAGGAGAATTCTCTCTGAAGGACAGTCAAAGATCGGAAAGAGCAGAAAAAGATGATAAATTGAGCCAGAATGGTTTTGTTTTTTTTCTATGTCTTTTCTTATCAAGGAAAGATGCTGAAGATCTTTTAGATCATACTACTAATTTTAAGGCTAGTTATAGATTACGATATTTGGTTAAGCGATGGACGTATACTGTGTTTTGTTATGTCGGTATTCGTCATACTTTACGGAGTGAATTCAGTAAAGAAGCTCTCCTTTTACAGATGGTAGATGAATTGAGTAAATGCCCTGCCGAGTTGTTTGAGGTGCTTCCGGAAGATAAGCAACAAGAATTTGTCATGGATAGAAATGAATATTTCAAAGATAATGATGAAGACGGCAATACTCCTGAGGAATCCTTTGTAAGTCATTTAATTATTCGAAAACGTTATCAAGATAGATTTCCTTATTTTGCTATTCGATTCTTAGATGAGTTTGCAAATTTCCAATCTCTCCGTTTCCAGTTAAGACTCGGAAAATATAAACATGATACACGCACCAAAACATTTAAAGGTATAGAAACTACTACAGAACGTAGCATCAAGGAAGAAATTAAAGTATTCGGGAAATTATCCGAAGTTCATAAGTCCAAAGAAGAATATTTTGAAGCTAAACCGGAGGCAGATGAAAAAACAATAAAGGGATGGCTACAATATCCTAACGTAAGTTATGTAATCGACAATAATAATATACCTATCTATTTAGATAAGTTTACACAGAAAGAAAATTTCCCGATTGATAGATCCAGAAAAATTGAAATCATAAATGAATTACATATTAATGAAATAATTCGATCCGAAGCACCCCACGCGTTTCTAAGTATAAACGAACTTCCTGCTTGTATATACCTGTTTATGGAAGAAGCTTCGAAGAAGAAGAGACATCCTAATTCAGAGAGAGAATTACTTACAAACCCCATCGGTGTCGGAATTGAGAATAGGATATTAGGAAAGGTACAAAGTCAATATAAATTTATTCAAACGGTTGACTATAATAGTCAGCTTTCCGATAAAAACACCCCCAAACGATTTATAAAAAGTCTCAAAGAGGGTAAAACCAATGGTGAAATAGATTATCACAGATTGACAAATGCCATCAAAAAACAAATTGAAGATTGCGATCAAAGGCTTATTTGGCTTAATTCAAAAAAAGAAGAACAAAAGAACAGAGAGAAAAAGGATCAGAACACTTTGAAAAGTCGTTTTATTTTGAACTCTAAAGAAATTGGAGAAACAGCAATGTGGTTGGCGAAAGATATAAAGAGATACGTCTCTAAAACTGATCGCAAAAACTGGAAGAGCCGTCATCAAGCAGAATTACAAGCATTGTTTGCATTTTATGATAAGAAAAAACAACAGACAGAAAGTTTGTTAAGAGATGAGATGGGAATTGATCTATCTGAATATTCATTTTTGAAAGATATGTTCCTTGAACCTTCTTTTGTGTCTGTTTACAATTTCTATTTGATAAAAAAAAGGGAATTGCTCAATAGCTATGTGCTACTAATTGAAAATAATACAGGCAACTATCAACAGAAAGCTGTTCGCAAGGAGATAAACAAAATATTTGATCATTTCGATAGAAGCAAGTATTCATATATAGACTCTGCCTACCATAGCAACTTACTTCAAAAGCCGGTTAATTTACCTCGAGGTTTATTCGATGATAAAAAAGAATTTTCATCAAAGGGAGACAAGGAAGGTCGTCAGTCATGGTTCGCTTTAGCTGAAGATGCTCCGAAACAAGTATTTTATTCATATTCGAGAGCCTATCAGATTCAGGATATGGACGGGAAAACAATAAAGATGAAGGAGTTCGAAATGCACGAAAATATTAATGAAAAAGCAGATTTCGATACCGAACTGAAAAAGCATATCGTTACAACTGAAAAACGTATTCGCAAAATAGCCAGACAGGATTATTATTTATTACAGATGGTCAAATTTCTGTTTGAAGAATTAGGAATAAAATTTACCGAAGATATAACACTATCCGATGCCTTTTTTGAGCGTGACAATATTCGCAAGAATATACAGATTTCACATGGTCAAAGTAAAAGAGAAAAAGGGGATTACTCCGAAAATATATATAGAGTCTCTAATTTACTAGAAACAAGGATTAATATTAATTTATTTGGAGGGAAAATTCCTGTAATGAATATTAGGCTGAAAGACGTAGGTAAATACCGCGCATTAGAGAAGGATGAGCGTATAAAGAAACTACTAAGTTACTCTGATCGAAATTATTCAACAATAGATGAACTTATAAAAGAGATTGATAATTACGAATATATACGTAGACATGAAATACTTAAAGCGGTACACAAGCTGGAACATACAATTTATACTCTTGCAAAAGAAAATAATGAAACTGATAAATTGCAAGATGGAAACCCGAATTTCACAGAATATCTGAAATATTATTATTCGCAGATAAATGAAGCTATTGCAAACATCAGTGATGACCCTTTGATAATTGTACGTAATAGATTATCTCATAATCAATTACCGGAATTGTCGGAATATAATATAATAAAGGCTCAATCACCCCGAAATGAGACAGAACTAATCGGTGATTACTTGTTGCGCGTATTTAATTCTTTTAATAATTCTTTGATTAGTATGTAATATTTTTTTGATTTTTTGTTAAAAGGAAGGCAAATGGACATCTCTAAGACAGAATATACCCCCAAGAGGGCACTCGTTTCAGGACTTATCCATGATCTTATGCTGAAAGGTTTAAAAATACCACAGGAAGGGATCTGGAAAAGAAGCTTCTGCAGGTTTACTGCAACAAATAGGTTTGTTGGATGAACAGGGAAACATAAAACAAGAAGTAGCGGAAACCCTGAAAACCGTGCCTCAAGGCGCAGCAAAAACTGTATGGGCGGCAACGAGGAGAGACCTTGCTGGTATCGGAGGGGTTTACTGCGAAGATGCAGATGTAGCTGAAATCTTTGCCAAAGAAGGTGTTTCCACAGGGGTATGTTCTGGAAACTAGCTCCCGGAATCAATGATGAAATTACCTCCTTTTGTGAAATGAAGAATAAAACGATATTTAGCACCTTAGGAAAAATTGATGTTAACGGAGAGAATGCCGATCCTTTTATAAAATATACACAAAGAAGCTGTAAGTTGGAATATTTCATACAGTAAAGAAAAGGTTCGTATGATTGAAGGTATTCTTCCAGTTTCTGTCACGAAAGGGCAATTCTAAAACCGCATCCTTTATTTGAAACAATAGAAGGAGGAATTGAAGATTGGGAAATCATAAAATAATTAGCAAGAACAAAACGAATATTCATATGAGAAAGTTTCTATACATATTAATTCCCGTAATTATCTGTTTTTTAGTCGGATTTACAGCCAGTCATTTTCAATCGGAATCTATACAGACATGGTATCCTACATTAAATAAACCTGCAATAACCCCACCCAATATAGCTTTCCCTATCGCATGGAATATAATATACTTATGCATGGGCATTTCTATTGGGTTGATATTGAAATCAAAAGAACGAAATAAGAAATTTATCACCTCATTATTTATCATTCAGTTGTTCCTTAATTTTACATGGAGCATTTCATTTTTCTACTTGCAAAACCCTCTCTTCGGTTTTATCAATATTATCTTGTTGGATCTCGCTGTTTTATATTATGCTCTCAAATGTTATCCGACGCAAAAAGTGAGTGGAATCTTGTTTATCCCTTATATTCTTTGGTTGTCTTTAGCAACATATCTGAATGCTTATATCCTGATATACAACTAAAGTCTTTTCAAAAGAGGTTAATGAATTATTTGATTTTTACCATAAGTGGATTGAACCATACAGTATCGATGGACTATATACCAATATCTTTGTGTTGTAATTAAAACTATTGAATTATGTCGCAACAATCAAAAATCGCATTAGTAACAGGCGGTAGCCGTGGACTAGGTAAAAATATGGCTTTAAGTATAGCCCGTAAAGGACTGGATGTAGTCCTTACCTACAACAGCAAAAAGGAAAGTGCTTTAGAAACAATCGCAGAGATAGAGCAACTCGGACAAAAAGCCATTGCTCTCCAACTGAATACTGCCGATATAAAAAGCTTCGATTCTTTTTTCGAATTACTTGAACAAGACTTGTCTGTCAAATTTGGTAATCATAAAATAAACTATCTGGTAAATAATGCAGGCATAGGAATTAATACTCCTTTTACCGAAACAACAGAAGAAGATTTTGACACTCTTTTCAATATCCACTTCAAAGGTGTTTACTTCTTTACACAAAAAGCATTAAACATACTCGAAGACGATGGAGGTATAATAAATATCTCGACAGGTCTGGCTCGTTTCTCTCGCCCGGGATATTCTGCTTATGCATCTATGAAGGGAGCTATTGAGGTGTTAACAAGATATCAGGCAAAAGAACTTGGAGCCAGAGGTATTCGTTCTAATGCTATTGCTCCGGGTGCTATTGCAACCGATTTTGGCGGAGGCATTGTCAGAGACAACGAGGAAGTCAATAAAATAACTGCCAGTACAATCCCATTAGGAAGAGTTGGCCTACCTGATGATATTGGCGGAGTAGTTGCATTTCTTTGTACCGATGATGCACGATGGGTGAATGCCCAACGGATTGAAGTCTCCGGGGGCCAAAATATTTGATAAGGAAAAAGAATATATAAGTTGGCATTATAATGGAAAAGGCATTGTCGTTAGCAGATTTTTATCGCATTAAATTAGGAATCTTACCAAGTGAAACTATTGGGAAGATAGGCCAGTTCAATGTCTTTTCTTTGGATGATTATATACAACCGGACGACACAATCCCATATAGTCGTAAAGATTACTATAAGATAAGTCTGATATCCGGAAGTAATACAGTTCATTATGCTGACAAAACGCTAGTTGTAGAAAATAATATGCTTCTGTTTGCAAATCCACAGGTTCCCTACAACTGGGAACCTTTAAGCCTGGATAAGACAGGTGCATTCTGTGTTTTCACAGAAGACTTTTTCAAAGGATATGGCGATTTTAAAGCCTATCCTTTGTTTCAACCTCACGGAATACCAATATTAGATCTGAATGATAAAGAGTTCAGGCAGATACGGATAATTTATGATAAAATGTTTACGGAGATTACTTCCGATTATATCTATAAATACGATGTCCTCCGAAATCTGGTTACAGAGCTTATCCACACCGCTTTGAAGATGCGTCCTGCCATAATGCAGCCTGTTGGACACAAAGAGTCTCATGCATCAGACAGAATCACATCTTTATTTCTCGAACTATTGGAAAGGCAGTTTCCTTTAGAATCAACGATGCAAAGTATCCGACTTCACTCTCCCGGTGATTATGCAAAGCAGCTAAATATCCATGTCAATCACCTGAATAAGGTATTGAAAGAAGTCACAGGAAAAACGACAAAAGTATTGATCTCAGAGCGGATTGCACTGGAAGCAAGAGCCTTGCTGAAACATACAAACTGGACGATCAATGAAATCGCTTTCTGTTTGGGATTTGAGGATCCTTCACACTTTATTAAGTTCTTCAAAAAGATTGAGCAAGCTACTCCGAAGGTATTTAGAAAAAATGAGGGATAAGTAACTCTTCGAAACAAAATATACCTCGGAAACCTGATGGAATACAAAACTGAAATTTATCCCATCTTTCCTATATTTACGGGATATATATTCAATCAGATTAGTGATATTACAAATCAGATGGCTAACCCTATAAATAGAACTTTGTCCCATCAATTCAAGAGTAACTTTTGTTCAAGAGGCTAGAACAAATCCTACTCGTGAAAATGAAAGCTCAATGTCAATTATTACATATACAGTCTTATACTTAGGATCAGGTGCTGGTAATGACTGTTTTTCCAAAAAAATTACAGAGAATGCTTCTATGTATGCGGGTTGTATAGAGGATTATTTAGGAGATTAAGAAAGCTAATTTTACTGATATAAATTGAACAAATAAAAACGGTAGTCATTCCCGATGATGTTTTAAATACTCTCCGCATAGTGTATGAGTGAAAAAGGATGAGACTTCATGTACTTGTGGATAATGTTTTTTACTATCATTTTATGATTATTTGAAACCTCGGTAAGATATTCGGTCAGAGCCTCCCGAAAATTCTCCAATGTTGAACCCTGCAAGTGAAACAGTAAAAGCCGGATTTCTTCCTTATATTTCATCTGCAATTGTATATACACATCCACGGTTTCTTCCTGATAAGCACGGGTAGACATTAAATTGAAGTCTATATACTTTTCTGTATGTTTGTCTTTTACAAAAGCAAACAAATCATCTGTGGCAGGTGATACAATTTCAAGAAATATTTCATCTTTATTCTTGAAATAGTTATAAATATTGCTCAATCCTACATTTGCATCCTTTGCAATAGTACGATATACCTTCCCATCATTATATATGGATTCCGAAATCGCAACCTCATCGTATTTTATTTAATACGAAAGATTTACATATTCAAAATATATATTTTGTTGACGAAAATGATTTAGAGCACCCTTTTTATCAAAAATTAGGTATATATCCTGTTAGTCCCTTATTACAGGAAATGCTTCATTTTACAATAGGTTGGGACGGTAATGCTTTTCCAGGTACTTGGAAGTATGAACTATTACTTACCATGAAGCATTTATTATCGAACGAAAATCTGAAACGCTTTTCAATTCAATTGCCAACGACAACGGATAAAAAAACATTGGAAATAATTCAATATCTACGAGATAATATTCATGAATCAATGACATTGCCGGAAGTTTCTCTTTTTTTTTGATTAAGTGTACGCAGTATGACTCGTCTATTCCAACAGAAGCTTCATATATCATTTGTTCAATACTTAAAAATGTTACGAGTGATATGTTCTATGGAATTAATGAGAGATTCTAATATGAATATTACAGAAATAGCTTATAGCATTGGCTATTCTAGCCTTTCTGCTTTCAGCAATGTTTTCCACCAATTGACCAATATGCGTCCAAAAGATTTTCAGACAATGGTTGCTTTGAAAGCCAGATATTAAAAAATCTTGTTTAGTGTTAAGTGCGAAAAACTCTTAGTTTAATAATATATTTATTACTTTACATATCGCAAGACAAAATAAATTTTGTAGTTCGCTAAAATACAGTATGTTGCAGAATAAGTTTCACCTACAGGTAACGATTTAGAAACGAGTAAAATTCGTATTTCTGCCTCACTTTGCTTTTTGCATAGATACAAAGAACGACTTACATTAGTATATTTACAAAAATACAAAATAATTCATCATATTATTTAATCTTTTCAAGATTCCGCTTCCCAAAATTCATTTTTTTGAGTTTCATGGTTTTTGAATTTCCCTTGAAAGCCATGTTTTCCTTATATCCGATTTTATTTAGAGTAACAAAATAATCTCCTTTCGGTATATATTTTGAGGGTACTTTTACGGGCGTTTTACCAGTATATACAATTTCTTTCTTATCATTCATAATATTTAAGTCAGCCCCCTCGGGGTCACTGTCCATAAAAAAAGCATAAGAACTGCAACTAGAACATAAAACACAAATAGAAAGAATAACTAATATTTTCTTCATAACTTATGATTTAGATACCTTCAAATTACAAATATATATATAGAATCTAAATAGATGGCAAAGAAGCTTACCTATATTTGTTTGATTGCTACTATTTGAACTTACAAAGAGTATTATCAAATAATTCATAAGTTTTATGAGAGTCATATTAATTTTTTCGCTCAAATCAGTAGGCAATTAGATCCAGTCTTTTGTTTGAGGCTATAGTTGCCATCTTATGAAAAACTGTTTTTCTTTCTAAGGCATAAAAAAAGGTCTTTTCAAAATACTTATTCAGTTAGTTTTATTGTTTTTGTATCAACCTTTCTCCAATAATGCTAGAGGTATAAATCTGTCATGAAAAAACTCTTACTATTGGTACTTATTGCTTTAATGTCTATTTCTTGTAATCAAAATATAGCAAAATAGAATCGGCTCCAAAACATGTAGATTGAAAATAGATCAGAATTGGAAAAAGTTTTAATTTTTTATATTCAAAATCCCAAGGATAGCCTAAAATATAAAGCAGCCTATTTTTTAATAGAAAATATGAGGGGTCATTACTCTTACAAGGATACAATATCTGTTAATAATCATTATAATGAAAGAGATTTGTTTCAAACCCGAAAAATGAACAAGACCACAAATCCTCTGTATTTGACAGATAATCAAGGCTTATCTATGGCATTATCTTTTCCTGTAGCGGATAATCACGACGACCTCTATGGCATTGAAGATCGCTTGAATGAACCCTTTAGCACCTTAAGCAAGGCAAGGATTCCTGCTGATGGTTTGTTTGTCAATGCAGATGCAGGATTCGATTCAGCAAGTTTCAGAGACAAATGCTTTGAGTATGGTGTAATAGCTAATAACAGCTATTAATAAAAGAAATGGAAATAGTGATGAAGTGATAATCTTCGATGAACTGTTGTATGAGCAGAGATACACGATTCAAAGAACGAATGCATGGGTGGACTCTTATAGAACTTTACTTAATAGATTTGAGACAAAGACTGCAACATGGAAGGCATTCAATTATATGGCATTTATGAGTATATTGTTTAATAAAATTAACAAAAGAGAAAAATCAAGATGACTTCATAGTTTATAGTGATAGCTAAATCAACTTCTATTAAATAATGAGAAATTAACATTTTTTACTTATTGTGCTCTATCAACAGAAACATACTTTTATAAATATTAACAATTTAGAAGTGGAACGATATTCAGAGAAGATCTAGAAAATAAAGATATTGTATAGTACAAGATTTATTGAGCAACTTCGGTATTTATTTGATTTTTTTGTGTTAAAAAAAGATACTACATTGCAAATGTTTAGTTAAAATCTAAACTAAAGCACACAAATTGTTAATAATTTTATCAAAGTCTAATACCCGTGAAAAATAAAATCAAGCCAACTCTTTTCAGAAGGATTGTTATTGCTATTCTCATCTTGACCTTCATTTATGGATGTTCTGGGAAGAAAGCACCCTATTTGTCTCTGAATGAAATATTGAAAAAGAATGAGTCTTTGAACATTGTATTGGACAAGTATAAAAATGATTCTTTAAGACTCAAAGCAGCGATATTTTTGATCGAAAATCTTCCTTATCATTATTCATATGAGGGGCAAGCGGTAGATAATTATCATAGGTTATACGAATTACATTGTACAGGAAAGTATATGCCAGAAAAGGTGTTAGACTCTATTTCTTCCATATATGGGAATTTCAATTATAAAAACGCAATAATAAAACAAGACATACAGATAGAGCCGGAATATCTGATAGACAACATCGAATGGTCTTTCAAAGTATGGAGAGAACAGCCTTGGGGCAAGAATGTTTCATTCGACGATTTTTGTGAATACATTTTACCTTATCGTATTGCAGATGAAAAACTAATTCCATGGAGAAAAAAAATATACGAACAGTTTAATCCCATATTAGATAGCATACGATCACTACCTCAGGCGGAAGATCCTTTGTTTGTGGCCGAATTTATGCAGAGACACCTTAAAAAGAGATTTCCGTTTTATTTCTCATATATATTTCAAGGGCCACATGTAGGTCCGGATATTGTAAACTGGTATTCGGGATGTTGTCGGGAGAGTACAGATATACTTATCTATATACTCAGGGCATTGGGAATTCCTTGTGGAAGGGATTTTATGTTTGTTAGGGGAGATAGTAATACTGGGCATGAATGGAATTTTGTTCTGGATAAAGACGGTAAAAGCTATTATTGTTCTATAACTTATGCTTCGGATAAACCGGAACCGACAAATACCTATTGGTGGTCAAAGGGCAAGACCCATCGGCAGACTTTTAGTATAAATAAAAAAATAATTGATGAGATAGGCGTTAGCCCGTCAAATGTACCTCAGACGTTCATGTATCCTCAGTTTAAAGATGTAACACATTTGTATGCCGGAGACCGGGAACATTCCGTTATAATAACCAAAGCGAAACTTTACAAAAAGCTGTCTGATAACACGCCTGTTTATTTGTGTTCATCGAGTTGGCAAGACTGGATACCATTGGATTGTATTAACTATAAACAGGAAATGGATAGTATTTCATTCCATCATGTTGAAGGAGGGGTTGTTTTCCGGTTAGCGACTCGTTTTAATGACAAGATAGAACCTCTTAGTGATCCATTCTTACTTGAAAGAGAAAGCGGTAACATACGCTATTTTAGTGCAGATGGAGAAATTGAACCAACTGTGATTCTTCATAAGTATCACCCTCATCCAACCTATCCATGGCATATGGTACAAGGTGTTTTTGAGGGAAGTAACAGTGTAGATTTCAAAATAAAAGATACGCTGTTTATCATAAAGAACAGACCTCTAAGGAAGTGGAATGTTCTAAAAACAGGAGGTAATAAAGAGTACCGTTACTTAAGATATGTCGGGCCGAAAGATAGTAATTGCAATATTGCGGAAATAGCTTTTTACAGCAAATATGAAGACTCTATCCCTTTATCCGGAAAACCTATCGGAACCCGTAACCCTGAGGAACTTGAAAAGACTCATAATTACAGCAATGTATTTGACGGAGATACTAAAACCTCATTCACATATAATGAACCCAATGGCGGATGGGTTGGATTGAAGCTGGATAAAAAAGCGACAGTTGGCAAGATAATCTACACAGCCCGTAATCAGGATAATTTTATTAATGTGGGTGATATTTACGAGCTGTTTTATGACAGAAAAGGCGAGTGGATCTCAACTGGTAAGATAGAGGCTGAGAGTGACTCCCTTGTATATAATATACCGAAAGGGGCTTTGCTATATTTAAAGAATCATACACAAGGAAATGATGAGCGTATTTTCGAATATAATGAACGCTTTTATAATATAGAACAAATATTTTGGTGATGAATTGAGAAAAGGGGGATAATTGTCAACTTTTAGAAAAGATTCAGACAATGTACCTTCCCCCTTGGCTTCCTCTTTTAAAAGGAAGTAATAGTATATCTTGTTCATAAAATTCTGCCAACGGACGCTTGTTAATTTGACAATGCAGCCGGGAAATTCAAAATAAAGGATACGCTGTTTATTATATAAAGTACCTAAATAATTCATATACTAAAAAACAAAGTTATGTTAAGAAAATCAGACTATTGTATTACTGTTAAACTGGAAGAGGAAAGCGACAAGTACATGTTATTACACTCTTATACAGGTGCAATGGATGTTGTTAGCGGCAAAATAGGCAGCATACTAGAAAAAAAATCGATTGATTTCGAACTGGATATGTCCTTATCCACAAAAACCGTTGAACAATTAAAAACAAGGGGGTACATAACAGAAAAAACCTCGGAAGAAGAAGGTGCGTATGTAAAGCGTTTTGCGGCACTGCTTCATAAAAATTCGATGAATTCATCAAAGCAATATATGTTTATGGTTGCATATGATTGTAATTTCAGATGTGCTTATTGTTACGAAGGGGGAATTTCTAAACATGGTAATAACTGGTCAAAAAAAACTTTTACAAAAGAAATGGTTGACCGCGCTTATGAAGCAATGAAAGAGATTGAACCAAATGAAAATATGCGAAGTAAATCAATTACATTATATGGAGGGGAACCTTTCCTGAAAGAAAATAAAGAGAGTGTAGAATATATCATACGAAGAGGTATTGAAGACGGCTATAAATTCGATGCTATTACAAACGGCTATGATCTGAATCATTTTAAAGAAATTCTTGATACAGGAGCCATCACTTATGTACAAATTACGCTAGACGGAGATAAGGAATTACATGACTCTCGTCGTTATCATTATCAAACGAAGGAATCGTTTGATCGGATATTAGCCAATATAGATATGCTTTTAGATAAAAATATTGGTGTTAATGTAAGGTTCAATATGGACTCTAATAATTCGGAGCATATAAAAAAACTCAAACAAATATTTGATAATAAAGGATATTCTCAAAATAAATATTTCCGTTTTTATACTGCATTGTTAAGAGGGGGAGAGGGGAATATTGATACTGGTAGTTCTTTAATGGAAGCAAAGGCAACGAAAAACATAGAGAATTCAGACGAAAATTATAAATATTTAAATCGTCAAGAATTTAATAGATTGAACAATAAAATAGCTGCAGAGGGAAATTATCAAGATTACGGTTTGTATGACAAATTATTGTCTGCAATAAAATATGGAAATTATTTAAGAGTACAGTCAATATTTTGTGGAGTACAGTCGAATATGTTCATCCTTGATCCTGTTGGAGATATATATAATTGCTGGGAAACTGTTGGTGTAAAGAAACATATTTTGGGCAACTATAAAGAAAAAATAGTCTGGAATGATGAATTAAAGAATTGGCAAGGCAGAAATATAGGCAATACTCCGAAGTGTAGTGTATGTAAATATTCTCTTTTATGTGGTGGGGGATGCTTAGCTAAAGCACTAAGATATGGAGGTGAACACGGATTTCGGGCTTCATATTGTGATAACTATGGAGATGTAGTAAAACGTACTATCAATAAAGTTTATAAAGATTGGAATGAATATAATAAGAACACGTCAGAAATAGGGCAAACAGTAGAAGTATAGGAGGAATACTTATTATATATGCACATTCAAATTAATGATCGAGTGTCTGAAAAAAGTTATATAAAAGAAGTATTTATATAACGATCTATAATAATTAAAAATTTTGTAATCATGAAAAAAAAAAGAAAAGTTTTTTTTGAAGCAAAAGAGGAAGAGGAAATGATTCCGTTAAATCAGAACTTGTTCAATGAGTTCTCTATTCAAGAATTGGAAGAAAGGCTTGAAACCGATCCTTTGCTATTAAGTAATCTATTTAATTTAGGGCTTTCGACTGATTCTGAAGCTGCTGTTGCAGGAGATTGTGGCTGTAATAAGATCCAAAATTGCCCAGAATTGAAATGTGGGGAAAGAAGTTAATAAAACGAGTAACTAACATTTTGTTGTAAAAATTATGAAAAAAAAGAAAATAAATCTGAGGATGGGGAAAAAGCAGGGGGAGGAAGAGATACTTCCTCTTAATCAAAATTTGTTTAATGAATTTTCTATTCAGGAATTGGAAGAAAGGCTTGAGACCGATCCTTTTTTATTAAATAATTTATTTAATTTAAATCAATACGACGTCATGGGTTGTTCTTGTAATAAAATTGGAGGTTGCCCAGAATTGACATGTGGATGTGATGGAGGTAAGCAGCCATGCAACCATTGCCCACTTCAATTATGTGGTGAATTCAAAATTAGCTAATGAATTCTTCAATATGGAAAATTTGAAATCGAATATAGAGGATGAAGCACTTATATCCTTAAACCAGAATCTTTTTAATGAATTTTCAATAGAAGAATTAGAAGATAGATTTGAAACCGATCCCCTTTTACTAAATAATCTATTCAATATTGGATTTTCAGCAGACGGTGAGGGACTTGAGCTATTTTGTGCTTGTAACAAGATTTCAAATTGTCCAGATTTGGTTTGTGGGTGCAATGGTGGCTGGAGTGACAGTTGTGCTTGTGATAATATAAAGAATTGTCCAGAATTGACATGTGGATGTGATGCCGGATATAAAAGATGATAACTAACTAAATTTTGGATATAAATAGAAACGTAATTGTTGAAAGTTTAAATTGTCTGGGTAAAAATTCCCAGACAATTTAAATAGAATAAAGAGTTATTTACTGATGATCATATAAGTAAAATGGAAATAGAATTAGTCCACAAAATCGATATTTTGCCTTTTGATACTTCATGTATCAATAAGAAGTATTTAGTTTCATATGAGAAACGAAACTTTGAAGTTAGTGAGTCAGTTGCACTATTTATTGATATTCTAAAAATCTCCAATTCAACAGTAGAAGCTTCGCTTAAGTTATCAGAATTGAAAAATCATAAATATAGCGAAGACGATATTATAGCTATCTATGACAAATGCGTTAAGCCTATCATAGAACAACCGGGAGACAAGAAAAAGAAAGGTTCTTTTATTTGGAAAACCGAGCTTATCCCGGCATCGATCGTAGGTTTATTTCCCAGCTTCCTTAAAATTTTATTTAAGAAGCCAGTGATGTTTGCTTTAATTCTAGTAATCATGGTCTTCGAAATTGTATTTTTCTCTGGCGACTTCAGAAATATTTCTTTGGGCGAAGTTGATATTTATGTTATTTTGGGAGTTCTGGCACTATTTCTTTTTTCGTCACTTTTTCATGAATTGGGACATGCTACAGCCTGCAAGCATTTCGGGTGCAAACATCAGGGCATTGGCTTTGGACTATATATTAATTTCCCCGTATTTTTCACAGATGTATCTGATATTTGGAAACTTCCCCGCAAACAGCGATTAGTTGTAAATTTTGCAGGTGTGTATTTCCAGTTAATTTTTCTTATCCCTTTATTTATCATTTATTTCTCCACTGGGAATAATATCCTGAAATATTTTATCCTTACTGTAAATTTCAATTTTATCTTTACTCTTAACCCTTTCTTTAAATTTGATGGGTATTGGATAATTACAGACTTACTGGGAGTTGCCAACTTGCGGGAAAGATCTAATGAGTTTTTCTCATATATATGGAAACGTCTACGCAGAAAAAATATTGACAAGGATATATATTTCCTGAATATCCAGAAAAAAGAAAAAATATCCATGATCATCTATTCTCTTGTGGTTAACTTATTTTTCATATGCTATTTCGGATATATCCTGCCACGATTTATAAAGGGATTTATAACATATATCCCAGGTATGCTCGCCCAATTTGTTAATGAAATTGCAATGGGTAATGTTCCTAAAATGAACCTGGTAATTTCGTTATTCAGCCAATTACTCCTATTTATCATAATGGTATATGTAATATATAAAATGGTTTTTCCATTAATGAGAAAACTTTTAAAACGCCAGGTAGTAAATAATGAGTGATAATACAATGACTATATATAAACAGCGGTTTTATGCCATAACAAATGCTATTTTGTTGCTGTTAGCTATCCTTCCCTCTAGTTATATATGGGTAGTTCCTTGCATTTTTACAGCTATTTTCCTTATTTATATTTATGTCGAGAAGTCGTTTACAATCATAGCCTTCGATTTCGCAATTCTAGCGTTGTTGGTTTATGAATTTATTTTAGGTATATTTTCCTATGGTTACAATAACTGCGCCATAGCCATATTGAACCAATATACTTTTACTGTTTTTTATTTTATATTGCGCCTTTCTGTTAAAACCCAAAATACACAGAAATTTTTTCTGTCTATATTAAGTACTGCTTTTGGCATAATATCTGTATTCTGCATCGCTTCGTTCGAAATTTTCAAAAACAAAGTATATAGTGCAAATTTCAATGAATTATATGATTTTAAGTATCTCTATCGTCCTTTTGGTGAATTAAATAATATTTGGGCAACTCTTTCTTTATGTTTCCTGGGAATAGTATTATTAAGTTTCTTTTATTTGAATAAAGAATCGTTGAAGAAGTGGTATGTATACTTACCAGTCATTCTTATTCTATATTGCATAATTATATCTTTCTCGAGAGGAGTTTATATATCATGCGGTATTTTAATATTGGGCATGGGGTTAATAGTCCTATTTAATTCCAGGTTGAATAAAAAACAAAGACTCCTTATTATCAGTTGTTGTATGGCACTTATTGCCCTTCTGTGTATCCCTAATATGAAAGATGTTGCCCGAACTATCAAAATGACTGAAACTGTATCTCAAAAGAGAAGCTTGGCTGGCAGAATAAATGCCTTGTCTCTCCTCGAACCTGCTTTGAAAGAAAATCCATTATTAGGGATGGGTACGGCAAATTATTCATTGGCTGTAAATAAATATGTGTATGAGGATGATAATAACACCTTTACCAGCTTTGCCCCTAATATATTGATGCAGCTACTAATAGAAAAAGGAATAATCGGTGCGCTCCTCTGGCTAACAGTTGCAATAATATTTACTATAACCCTCCTTAAGAATATTAAGCAAAATACGAATAAACAAAAAGTATATTTTACCCTTTTATTTTTTAGCATATTCGTGGTACGGGAATTCTCTTTTCCATCTTATTTTGTAGTCCTGAACATCCAGCTTCTCATAGTTGTATTCTTTGCTTTGTCAATTAACGAAATACAAGATAAATCTAAAACTTATAGTAGGCAGGTAAACCTAAAGAAATCTTTGATTCTCCTTATGTTATCATTCTTTCCAGCAATATTTACTTATTATATTTTCGACTCTGATAAAAACAAATATCAAAACTTTCTAAAAGCGATAGAATTGAATAAGTTAGAATTGGCAGAAACATATTTAGACAATTCTCGAAACATATTTCCTACCTGGATATATTATTCTTGTCTAAACTGGAAGAAATTTCAAAAAACAAATAATAAAGACTATCTTATAATAGCAGATAATTATATTCAAAAAGCGATAGATGCAAATCAGAATGATCCTCATCTACAACATATCCGTGCAATAATATTATACTACAAAGAGGAACGAGCTAGATCTAAGCATATCTTAGCATCCTTAGTTGAAGAGTTCCCGAATAATACTCTTTATCGGATTAGTTTAGGTAATTTATTCTATATAGAAAATAACAAAGAAAGCTCCATAAAACAATACACAAAAGCAATAGAGATAAGCCCATCTATAATGGAAGGTTCCGCATGGAAACAATTTGAAGATATGGATCCTTCTTCTGTTGAAAAAATAAATGCTAATATAAGATTAAATATAGAAAATAATAATGATGACGATGATCCTATTCTATTGGCTAAATCTGGCAAACTATATTATATCTTAGGAGACATACAATCATCCAAAAAGAATTTATTGAAATCAGTAAATTTATTACCAAATTTGGGTCAACCATGGTTTTACCTTGGAAAAATTTCAAAATACGAAAAGAATGAAGCAATGACCAACGAATATATAGGGAAAGCAAAATTGTGCGGAATAGTAGAGAAGCATATACGGAAAGAAGAGAAAGTAAAAGTGCCTGGCGGGACTGCCAATTTCTATTTTGATAGGTATAATCAGTATTCTAATTATATTATTCGTTTTCAAATATGGTATAATGCTCCATGGGACTACGGATTACTTGAAGTAACATTTTTAAATTAAATAATATGATCACATTATCTGAAATTCGCAAAGTTTATCAAACAGCAGATATGGAAACCTATGCACTGAACAATATTAATTTACATATACCGAAAGGTGAATTTGTCTCTATTATGGGGCCTTCAGGCTGTGGAAAGAGTACCCTTCTAAATATAATGGGGCTTTTAGATACCCCGACTCACGGAAGTGTAATTATAGATGATACTCCTATAACTCCGAAAATGTCAGATAAAAAGCTTGCTTCTATCAGAAATATAAAATTAGGATTCATATTTCAGAGTTTTCATCTTATACCTGCATTAAGTGTTATTGATAATGTGATGCTACCCCTTCTTTACCGATCTGACATATCCGAAAAAGAAAGTATTATATTGGCAGAAAAAGTACTTGAAAAAGTAGGGCTTACACATAGAATGAAGCATTCTCCATCACAATTATCTGGAGGCCAATGCCAGAGAGTTGCAATAGCAAGAGCAATAATAGGGAACCCTAAGATATTATTGGCCGATGAGCCAACAGGAAACCTTGACAGTAAGATGGGACAGGAAATTATGGAAATTCTGACCCAACTAAATAAAGAAGGAACAACCATAGTTATGGTTACACATGATGAATTTACAGCATCTTATACTAATCAGATTATTAAGATTTTGGATGGTCAATTAATACAACAGTAATAGAATATGAATAGATTAAAAAGATATATAAAACCTGCACTCTATAATATATTACAAAATAAAATATATGCACTATTTTGTATTATTGGGACAGCACTGACTTTCGTTTTCATAACTCTTATTCTTCAATTAACATATTCTCTTATTTCGAATCAGCCACCTTCAAATAACGCCGATAGAGTACTTCAATTTAGCGATTTTTACGATACCAAAGGTAATTATATAGGAGGCCTCAAACCAGAAGAAATGACAATTCTATTGGATAATTTAAAAAATGTGGAAGCATGTTCTTACCTTAATGGAGAAATGACAACCTTTACTGTTGATGATAAATTATATACAGGAGATATTGCATTTGTAAATGGAGATTTTTGGATTGTGAATAATTTTAAGTTCTTGAAGGGACGCAATTTCAATTCGAAGGAATGTGACGAAAGAAAAAAATATATAGTAATAAAAGAGTCTATATCAAAGACATGCTTTAGAAGTGCTGATGTTTTATCAAAAAAGATTATGTTGCAAGGCAATGAGTATGAGATCATAGGTGTTGTAGATGATTTTTCATATTTTTCTTCTCCTTCTGAAACTGCTACCATGTGGATACCATATACCTACAATAAATTTGTACCCTCTTACAGCGATTATTATACTTATGCCATACTATTTCCTGAGGATTCTCAAATGTCAGAAAATAAAGAAAAACTTATTAAGGCGATTAATGAGAATTTCGAAAAGAAGAATCTTTCTACAGACATTAGAAATATTAATACTTTAAAAGAAAAAAAGATAGAGTCTGTGGGTAGTAATTTCTTTGCTTATGGGGTTATCATAGCTATAGTAATATTGTTAATAATACCTGCATTGAACATCGTTACTCTTAATACAGCTAATACTAACAACCGCGCAGAAGAGATTGCTGTCAAAAGAGCAATGGGAGCAAGTCGTCTTTCTGCATTTTTTCAGATTCTTTTAGAAAATTTCATTCAGGTTTTCATGGGTTCCATGCTAGGCCTTTTATTAATGAAACCTGCAGTAAAACTAGTAGAAAGCATCCTTTTAGGTGAGGTTTTGGCAGATGGGATTACTTTAGTTTCGGAAATAAATTATCAGGTTGTTTTTCTGGGAGTATTTCCTCTCATTCTTATTTTTACGATTCTTTCAGGAGGAATTCCTGCATATTTTATATCAAGATTGAATATTGTTGACGTTTTAAAAGGTGGAACAAAATGATAAAACATATATTAAAATTGCTTTGGAACCAAAAAAGTAAATATTTTACGATATTTATAGAGCAGGTATTTGTTACGATTATTCTGATGCTCTGCATTGTTTCTATTGCCAACTCATATGCAAAATATAATGATCCAGGTATTCTGAATACAGATCAGAATGTTTTGTTTGGATACATGATACCTAGAGAATCTCTGGCTGATTTTAACCCTGACGACCTGGCTCAGAGCATGACTGCCATTAATATGAATCTGAAAAAACAGCCTTATATGCGTTCAATAACCAAGTCTATGTTCTTAACTCCATATTTAAGACCCGGGGGAAATTATTTCATCGATTCCATATCCATTGATGAGAAAAAATTTGAATGTTACTTCAAATTCGCTGATTCGTTCGCTGGTGAAGTTTTTACCCCTGAAATAAAAGATGGTCGATGGCTCACTGATGAGAAATTGGATGACGGTTCATTTCAAACAGTCATTACTCAACAGTTTATGGATGCTGCAGGCTGGAGCAATGCTATAGGTAAGAAGTTTTCATTTTATGGTAGAGATTATACGATTGTCGGTATTATTGAAGGTGCTAAGCAACAACCATTTGAACCTTCGCCAGTATCTGCTATATTACCTATCGAAATATATGGAAATTCTTTCTTTATAGAATATGTCGCAAAAGTAACAAATAATGAGAAAGGTACTTTTTTTAATGACTTTTATAAAGAGTTCAGACGCTATATTACCAAAAAAGAAATCGAGCCTATTATATCAGATATAAACGTTTGGAAACAAAAAACTATGCTTCCCGTATTAACTTCTATAATCTTACAAAGTGTTCCTACATTTTTCTTGTTGATATTTTCTTTTATTGGAACTTTTGGCCTATTTTGGCTTAATTCTAAAAAACGAGTAAAGGAGTTTGCCCTTCGCATAGCATTAGGGTCTACTTCCCAAAGATTACTTGGCTTCATTATTACAGAAAGTTTGATAATCACGTCATTAGCTATCTTTCCGGCATTATTAATATCAATGTTTATATATGAGTTTAGTTTCATTCATATTGTTTCTGTATTATTCACATTCCTTATAATGATTACCTTCTCATTAATAAGTGCATGGTATCCAGCATGGAAAATTTCAAAAACGAATCCTGCAGAAGCCCTTCAATATGAATAAAAAATACATGTGATGATTATAAGAATATTTTTATTTATAATGTTTTTATTAAGTCCTGCTGTTTTGTCGGCACAGGAGATGGAGAAAAATATTACAGTGGATGAAGCTATTTCAATAGCCATGGAGCAGTCAATAGATGCAATGTTTGCAAAAAATAATTATTTAATATCATATTGGCAGTTCAGAAATTTCAAAGCGGAATTATTACCAAGTGTGTTTTTAGATGGTACTATACCTAGTTTAAACAGAGCTTTATATCCTCATCAGCTCGAGGATGGGTCTTATAAGTTTGTTCGTACCAGCACCATTCAGGAAAACCTTTCTTTATCTATCAATCAGAATATACCTCTTACAGGAGGACAGGTATCGGTACAATCTCAGTTACAAAGAATAGATCAATTAGGGGATAATAAATATACGAGTTACTTAAGTGTTCCTTTAAGCGTCACTTTTTCACAGCCTTTAATAACGTACAATTCATTGAAATGGGCTAAAAAAATAGAACCGGAACATTACGAAAAGGCTCAAAAACAATATTTGATAGATGTTGAGAATATCAAAATTAAAACTATAAACTATTATTTTGATCTTTTGGTAGCGAGTGTCAATGTTGATATTTCCAATCAAAACCTAAAAAATGCAACAACTCTTCATGAAATAGCTATAGGAAAGAAAAAGCTCGGCCTTATTTCCGATAATGATTTGTATCAGTTGGAATTAAATATGTTAAATGCATCATCTGCCATTATTGTTGCAAAACAAAATTATCAAAAAAAATTGCTTGCATTCAGTAATTATATCAGGTATAAAGATTTCTATAAATTAAAGCCTGTAATACCTCATAAATGTTACAATACATCTATATCATTTGAACAAGCTTATGACATTGCAAAAAGGAATAATCCACTATCCAATTCTGTTAAAATACAATTAATCGAAGCACAGCGCGATATATCGCAGGCAAAAGCAAGCAGAGGCTTCAAAGCAGATCTATACGTTTCACTGGGATTTACTGGAAGTAATACAAAATTAGTTGATTCGTATAAGATTCTGAGTAACAGGCAGATTGTGAGTCTTGGGATACGTATCCCAATTCTGGATTGGGGCAAAAGTAAAGGAAATATAAAAATCGCTGAATCTCAATATAACATTGTAAAAGAAACTGTCGAACAAAATCAAATTGATTTTGAGCAAAACTTGTTTCAATATATTAATGAATATCATGACCAGAATAAACTGTTGGAAATAGCACAGCATGCTGATTCTATTGCGGGTCTACGTTATGAGACATCTATAAAAACTTTCATTATGGGGCAAATAAATGTGTTGGATATTAACTCCGCACAGATAGAACGAGATAATGCTAAAAGACAATTAATAAATGAAATGTATTCTAGCTGGATATATTATTACAGGATTCGTCAATTAACACTATTTGATTTTGAAAACAATACTGACATTAATTTAAAATAGTTCGATATGGATAGGAAAATTTCGGAAGATGAGATAAAAAAGAGGAATCGTAAACGTATTATTAAATTTCTATTAATTGGTAGCGTCATTATTGTCGCGTTTATAATATTAATAAATATATTGCAAACTGGAATATCAAAAGATAATATTATTATTTCAGAAGTAGATAAAGGCACTCTTGAAATAACCTTTTCTTCTATAGGCAAAGTACATCCTATATATGAAGAAGTTATTTCTTCTCCTGTAGCATCTAAAATATTAGATGTATATAAAAAAGCGGGGGATACTTTAGTTATGGAAGATATCATTCTTAAGCTGGATTTAGATGTATTGAATATCGAAATGGAAAAGCAGAATGACGAACTTTCGATGAAAAAATACAGATTAGAGCAACTGAAGTCTTCTGCGGTAACTGCTTTATCTGATTTAGAGGTGCAGATTGAAATAGAAGAAATGAAATTAAGACGCATGGAGGTACTATTACGTAATGAAGAATACCTAGATAGTATTGGAGCCAGTACGCAAGACAAAATTAAGCAAGCACATCTAGAATTTGAAGTTGATAAACTACGTTTAAAACAACAAAAACTTAAACTCGAAAATCTAAAATTGACATTTAGCACAGATATCAAAATAGCCGAACTGGATTATAATATAGCTGTCAAAGATGCTAATTTAAAAAATAAAACTCAGGCTGAGTCCCAGATTAAATCTCCTCGCGCAGCGACCCTTACTTGGGTAAATGACCAAATTGGAGCCAATGTACAACCAGGGGCTCAGATAGCGACTGTTGCCGATTTGAAGAATTATAAGATCGTTGGGGATATTTCTGATAATTATGGAGATAGATTCAGTTCTGGAAATAAAGCTATAATCAAAATCGGAAATCAAATACTTACAGGTATAGTTGGCAATATTGTGCCATCAGTAAAAAATGGAATTATAAATTTTACAGTTTTACTTGATGATCAATCAAATAGTTTATTAAGATCGGGGCTCAAGGTTGATATACATATTGTCAATTATTTAAAGGAAAGTGTTTTACGCATTGACAACCGTTCTTTTTATAAAGGCGAGGGAGAATATTATTTATGGGTTGTAGATGGTAATAAAGCCATAAAAAGAAAGATAGTTTTAGGAGAATGTAACTTTGAAAAAATTGAAGTAAAGGAAGGTTTAAAAGAAGGAGAAAAGGTAATAGTCTCAGATATGAACCAATACAACGATAAAAATAAATTAACTATCCTATGATAATAAAGAATTATTGTTGAGAGAAAGTTTTTCTTTTAAAACTTCGTATGGTCTTTTACCTTTTAGACAGTGTCCCAAATATTGTGTAAATGGAAAATACAGGTTTAAAAACTTGTAGTTTTTTCATTTATGTATAATTTTAAGAAAAGAGATTATTATGGACATTCCAAAAGATTTTCTAAGTAAAGAGTTCTTGAGCCAGTTCAAGACACAGGAAGATGTAGAAGCTTTTATGAGCAAATGCTTCAAGGGGAGATGGATTCTCATTTAGGCTATGAAAAAGGCTCAAAAGAAGTTATTAACAGTGGTAATCCTCGCAATGACAGTTACCCTAAGAAGATTCAGGGCAAACACGGCGAAGCCATCATTGAAGTACCCCGTGATCGCGAAGGTGGGTTCGAACCTGTTGTCGTGCTCAAACTTCAAAGTCGAGGATTATCTATCGAGCGATTATTTATTTCTTTGTATGTCAAAGGTATGAGTGTTTCTGACATTGAATCGGAGATGCACGAGATATATGGAGTGAATCTCTCAACATCAGCGATTTCTCACATCACTAACAAAGTCTCCCAACAAGCTGTAGAGTGGCAGAACTGCACATTGGATAATTTGCATTTGATTGTTTGGATGGACGGTATTGTTTTTAAAGTCAGAGACAACGGGAAGGTTATTAACAATACTGTTTATCTGTGTGTCGGACTTAATAAAGATGGTTTTAAGGAAGTCTTAGACATGTGGGCTGGCGAAACCGAATCTTCTTGAAACTGATTTACAATGCTCCCAACAAAGAAGTTGCAAGCCTGGGATTGGATAATTTTGAACAAAAATAGGGCTCAAAATATCCCGATGCTATCCGTTCTTGGCAAGCCAATTGGGACGAACTGACCTTATTCTTTGATTTTCCTCTAGAAATTAGAAAAATCATTTATACAACCAATCTGATTGAAAATCTGAATGGTAAAATTAGAAAATACACTAAAAAACAAGCTCTTATTCCCTAATGATGATGCTTTGAAAAAGTTTGTATATCTGTCTATTGCTGAGATTGAGAAGAAATGGACGAAGCCCATTCATAATTGGGGACTGATATTCAATCAATTTTTTGTTATCTTTGGAGAAAGAGTGAAACCGTAAAAGAAAAATTCTTTCAAACTCCCCGTTTCTTTTTTGAGGGGAGAATTTGAAAGAATTTATAGGATAAAACTTCAACCTTGTAGTTGACCGTTTACACAAAGTTTGGGATAGTCCATCTTTTAGGACAGCATTAGGTCTTGACAATTATAGAAGGTCTCCCATTCTCATAATTTCTTAGCAATATCTATATCATCGGTGTATTCTATAAGTGGTAGAATTCAGTTTTATCGGTTAAATGAGAGCGCTCAACTTTGCCATTTAAGTGTGGCTTTGCAGGTTTAATGAAAACATGTCTAATGCCGGGATTCTCGTAGTGCCAATGAAATTGAGACTGAAATTCATGCCCATTATCAGTTTGAATAATATGAACTCTAAATAGAAATCTCTCTAACAAATAATTTACAAAATCAACCACATTAGCTTGATTATGTCTATGATATGTCTTTAAAGTCCTAGCTCTCGTAGCATCATCAATTGCTGTATATTGGTATCTCCTTATCTTTTTACCTGTATTATCGAAGAAATTCAAGAATTTAACAACAAGTTGAATTCGATGACTAGGAACTAGTTTCTCATAGCGTTTGAATTGCTTTAATGAGCGTTTACATTCATTCTTATGTAATCGATTTAATCCATTTCTACACAGAACAGAATAAACTCCACTAGAATAAACCTCTATGTTATGGTAACATTTCCAAATACCAAGATATACGTTGTTGCCCTAGATGATAAGTTTGACGCAAATATAAGATAAGTTCTTCCGTCTCCTTTGGAACCCGAATAGTTAGATTATAAGGACCAGGTTTTGAGTTTATCAAAGCTTGTTCACCATCCCTTTCATAAGCTCGCTTCCATTGATAATATGTCTTTCTGGATACACCATAATATCGGCAAGCTTTTGATACATTACCTATCTCTTTCGCAGAATTAAGAACTTTAAGTTTTCGTCTAATATCTGATAATGCTTTTGCTGTCATAAAAAATAAAGATTAAGATCACACGAATTATTAATATTTTAACAACTTGTCAACCTTAGTCTCCATTTTCATAAATAAATCGGACTAGGAGTCAAATATGTAATTTTTCTTCTTATTTTATTCTGGCTTTCATTAAATTAGCTTTTTCAATATATCGATCTACTTCCATAATGGTATGCGAGTTCTCTATAGACTTTTTGATTTTTTTTATATTTTTGGTCTCTGGCCTTTCTTCTCTTTCGAAATTACAATCTGCGTTTTCACTTTCTCTTTCTGCGCTTTCTGCACTCGAGGATCTCCCCATGACTCCTTATAGTTAATATCTGCTTTCTTTTCTTTCCAGAGATACGGATATGCAAAATTAAGGCCACCCCACCACTTAACTTTGGCTTTTGTTATATAGCCTCCTTCTATCAATATTTTATCCCTAATACGCATTTCATACTTGCCATATTTGATAAATTCATCCGGATTCTCTTTAGATGAAAAAGCTTTGTCCTTTTCATCATTAAGGAATACATAGGACGAAAAATTTCCAGTACTATCGTTCTTTTTAAGACCTTCTAGGTGAATAAAATCACCATTTTCCAAAATTTGCCATTGCTCTGATGTTAATTCTACTCCCCCAATCGTGTGCCCCTTCAGTTTTTTCCCAGTATGGGATTGTCCTTTAGGTGGCTGTTCTTGCTGTACCTGCGGCTCTCTTATTGCTTGTTCCTTTTCTTTCAAAACGTAGCTTTGCTTCTCTTTCGCTTGTTCTTGTAACAACTCAATATTCTTGTCAAACTCTTTTTTTAGATTCCCGAAGCTAAATTTTCGATCAATTTTCGAACCTTTAAAAGCAATATCGTTATATCGAAACGATACACCTTCAATCTGATTGGTTCCTCGTTTGAATTTATATTCAAGATCAATTCCAAACTTCTTAAGCGAAAATCGCAGGTCTGCAGGATTCTTACAATTCGGTAAAACTGCTTTTATTGTATCATAGATATAGTATTTCACCTTATCAGGATCATTTAGTTTTTCCCGCTTTACCCGATCTTTTCCCTTACCATAGGTCAGGCTGTATTTATCTTTCAATTTCTTACAGGTCTTGATATTGCGCTTGTAATCGTTATTAACAGAGATCAGCTTTAAGTTATTATCGATGCGATTATAGACAATGTGCAGATGCTCATTGCCGGTATTGTGATGTCTTACAATAATATATTGTGTATTTTTAATTTCCATTTCTAACATATATTCTTTCGCTAATTGAATCATAAAATCATTCGTCATCCGCTCTTTATCTTCTGGTGCGAACGATATAGGAATATGCCCGACAGGCTGTTTGATTTCTTTTCTTCCAGATCGCTGCATGGCAAAGCTGTAGATCATATCCTTTGTATTATCCGCCCATACACCCTCTGCTTCGAGCAATTCAGCCGTTTCATTCATCACATATTGGACACATCCCTTAAAAGACTTACCCTTGATGTTTTTAGCGATCATTAAACAGATCCTTTATTTGTTTACTAATCTTTATTACTTCCATTGCAGATACAGAGAATCCCGATTTGTTAGCCTGTTTTGCTATCTGGTTCAGGTTATTTGCCATTCCCGAGAGTTTACGCATCAGATCCAAATCTTCCAAGGAAAAGCGAAGTTTAACACTTCCTTTCAGTACCATTTCCCTGGCATATTGTGAAGCTTTCATTCCCAACTTTTCCGCTTTCTCTTTCACGGAATTAAAATCTTTTTCGGTCAATTTAAGATTAATCGAACAGGAAAGTTTAGTTTTTGCCTTCTTTGGACGTCCCCGGAGAGCTTTGTCTCCCTGTTTATCTTTACTTCCCATAATATCCATATTTACTATTATGGATAACTATCAGATGCCTGCTTGCCTCTAAGCGGGACGTAACGCAAGCGACCACCGGGAGATGAAGTGGAGCCTGCCCCTGCAGCCCGGACTTTTTGCGACCGGTGGGAGAGAAATCCGCAGGCTGCCCAGTGACCTCAGAATATGTGACCATCGGGAGCATGTTTTGAAGCAGGAGATAAATCCTAAGGGTACCGGATTTATCTCCTGCGTGGTCACAGCTCCCTGCAAGGGCAAGGTATGCACGAGAGTTGTCCGAAAATGTGCGAAGCGATTTTCGGGTAACCCGTGCGATTACCTTGCTATATTGACGACGAGAAAAAAATAAAGAGGTGGTAGTCTCTTTATTTTTTGATCCGGTGGCAACATTAATATTTAACTTCGGGCATACCAATAAATGTCCCGATTCATTTAATGCCTGATAGTCTTCAAAAATGCGGCTTGGATAAGAGGCCGCTGATAGTGCTTTTTTACTTTTCATAAGTCTGTTTTTTAATGATACAGACCACGAATTAAATAATAATATTTTCTGAAGTACTCTTGTTTTCCCGGATCGGATTATTCTGCGGAGACTCGCTATATATTACTGTTTCAGGCATAAAAATATCGGTGCGGACTGCTTCGATCTGCTCTACCGGAAAATCAGGGAAGTTTTCCGTATCAGTGAATATTGTTTTTTACAACACATTCGCCTAAGCCCGGCATAACCCTACTCTTTTCTGGAGCAAAATAGAGTTATTCTATGCAATAGAAACGAGTATTATGTACTGATAAATAAGTTATTATATATTCGCCACAGAAAGTTTGGTAAACTTACAATTTGCAGTTTTTACAGATTAAAAGAAAGATTGCTTTCAACTTGTCGATAAAACACTAAAAATTGGAGGTTGGTAAACCTGCTATTTTTCCAATAGCCTTTCAGTTTTGGTAAACTGGTAATTATCAAACTTGAAAAGTTGGTTATTAGGTAATTTGGAAATAGGAAGACTTGAAAATTTTACAACACGAAAGGTTGATCGTTTTAGTATTTTCTTGAAAATAAGATAAATATAGAATTATCTTATCATTAATACAACTTTCAATCAGTATATAAAAACTGGAAATCTTCTAATTCACAATATGTCTAATTTTAAACTATCAATTCGCATGAAACAGAAACCTTTATTTATCGCTTTCTCCACCCAAAAGGGAGGAGTGGGCAAAAGTATATTCACCATCCTGGCCGCAAGTTGGCTACATTACCTCAAAGGGCTGAATGTTGCCGTGATGGACTGCGACTACCCACAGTGTAGCGTCCATGACATGCGCAAGCGGGAGATCCGTCAACTGGAAACCAACCTGCACTACCAATCCAAAGCCATATCCCTGTTCGAATCACTGGGTAAACAGACTTATCCGATTGTCTGCTCTAAACCGGAAGAAGCTATATCCAGAGCACAAGAGTTCTTATCAAAAGAGTCTGCCGGTTATGATGTCGTCTTTTTTGATTTACCCGGAACAATTAACAACGAAGGTGTGATCGCTACCTTTATGGGGATGGATTATGTCTTTGTCCCCATGTCTGCTTCCCGTCTCTCGATGGAAAGCACCCTTTCGTTTATTATCCCCGCCAGTGAATTGATACAGGAACATACGGGTATAAACCTGAAATCCATCCACCTGTTCTGGAACCGGATCGACGGACGAATCAAAAAAGAATGGCTCACCCATTACAACGGCGTTATCCGGGAGTTCGGCTTATCCCTGATGCAGACAGCCATACCCCAATCCGTCCGCTATGACAAGGAGCAATCTCTGGAGGGTAGCGATGCGGTTTTTCTCTCAACGATTTTCCCCGCCGACAAAAATCTGGTCAAAGGCAGCAATCTGGATATGCTGATCGATGAAATACTGGATATTATTCACTTAAAACCCCGAATATAATGGCAACAAAAAAAACAGCAAATAAATACGATGATCTGCTCAAATTGGTACATAACGGTATTGATCCGGATCAGCCTGTACATAAAACAGAGCAGGAAGAGAAAGAAACAGAGCCTACTGATATTATAGCAGATGACTCAGATACGACAAAGAGTGAACCTGAACAGGATAATACACCTGCATCGATAACAACAATCTCAACAGAACTCCCATTATCCAAAGCTCCCGCAAAAAGAAAACGTAAAACCCAGGATGACTATCAGGAGGCATTCTTTGTACGGGTGGATTTTACCCACCGCAAACCACTCTATATTACGGCTGCTACCCATCGCCGCCTGATGCGTATAGTCCACCTGATGGACGAATCCAAAGCTACCATCAGCAGCTATGTGGAAAATATCATTCAGCATCATCTGGAGACCTTTAAAGAGGATATAGACACTATTTACCGTACAAACAATCTTAACCCTACAGAGTAATGGAGACATTGATAAAAATACTTATAGCCATAAACCTGTGGCTATGGATCAGCTTGTTTCTGATCAGTCCATCGCATCGAAGGGCATTTGTGGATATGCACCGCAGCATGGTATCGGATATATATAAAGCAATAAAAGAACAAATGGTCAGGTTGTCTAAAATAGCATTCGGCTTTATAGCAGAGAAATTAAGGAAATCTTCTCTTTATATGGAAGAAAGCAGTTATGATTTGCGTGTGAGTGTAGCCCGTTCGCTTGTCAGTAAAGAACTCTTGGAAGAATTGATGCATAAGAACCTTGTTGCTGCTATTTCCCGGGCAAGGATGATGGATCAGGGAGATTCCGGGGTAATGTGGGATGACCTGGAAATAATGGCAGACCTGGCTACGGGTAAAGAAGTCGGGGATGAAGGTAAGAGAACTTCGGTCGAGACAGCCTTTAAGCTATGCAATACGGAATTCTTCGAACAACTGATCAACCGTATTCCCCGTGCACAGGAACGCATCCTACTGGCACTCGATAGGATAGAGGGCAACACCCCTTATGAGTCGGTCAAAAATGAGGCATATCGCAAGTTTATAAGGGAATAGGCATATTCCGGCAAGGTATAGATGTAGAGATATATAAGATCGGACAGGCAATAAAAGCAGCCTACGGATTCATTTCCGCAGGCTGCTTTTATCTTATGAATGAAAGAAAAATCACAGAGTACCGACGCCATACACTTCCAAATCAGCGCCATTCTATACAGTGCAGCAGGCCGTGCCCAAAACTGCCCACAATTAACTCTTTCTTTGTCTGTCCATTGGTTTACACTTTTTATTGTCAACCTATTCTAGGACGAGACAGGACAAGACAAGGAGACAAATGACGACAAATAGCGACAAATGACGTCACACAGGAAAAACTTACCATTTAGTGGTATATATTGCGATTGTAAACGAATTTTATTAATTAAAAACGAATTTGTATGGAAGTAATAAACATTGAAGCCGGAGCTTTTGAAGCGATGATGAACCGTTTTGAAGCCTTTACTCAAAAAGTGGAAAACCTGTGCGGAGATCACCAGGACAGGAGCCTGCACCGTTGGCTGGATAATCAGGATGTATGCCGGATACTGAATATCTCGAAGCGCACCCTTCAAACTTACAGGGATAACGGCACATTGTCTTTTACACAAATAAATCATAAAATATTCTACAAACCTGAAGATGTAGAAGCAGTTATTAACAAATTAAAATCAAAGTAGTATGAGCAATGAAATTATTACAAGAGAAAACGATCGTATAAAAAGATTCTTTAGTTCATTGGACAGGATGCTGGACAAGATCGAAGCCGCGCTGACAGGTTGTAAGCCGACCCTGAACGGGGAACGTTTCCTGACAGATCAGGAGGTCTCAGACAGGTTAAAGGTTAGTCGCCGAACATTACAAGATTATAGAACCACAGGTAACATACCCTATATTCAATTAGGAGGCAAGGTGCTGTACCGGGAGTCGGATATCCAGAAGATGCTGGAGGAGAACTACCGCGAAGCATGGCCGTGAGTATCAACTAGGGACTAACACCGACCCAGACTAAACTATTTTTTCTTTTTTATCCGGTAACTTTTATCACACAGCAAGCAATGGTAAATAAGACAAAGCTTTTCCTGTTAAGGAAAACCCGCCAGGGCTCCGGCTTTGGCGTTTTATCGGCTTGCTGTTGCTTCGTGGACGGATAAATATGAAAATCATTATTAAATCAATTTTGTTTAATCAGGAGTAGAAGCAGTATAACAATCGCAATTAATTCTTTATAATAGGAACCATTCGGATATAAATACTTATTTTTGTTTGAATAAATAATTATGCAGTATGTGGTCTGACTGGAAAGAACAAATCAAACACGAGCCAAAGGTTAGGCACAGTTTATTGTGGGAATATGACCTTTGCAGTTTTGACTGGCAATATATGCGGGCTCTGGTAGTAGAGCGTGTCATAGAAAGGGGCTGGGATGAGGATTATTATGCCCTGTTCGCTCTTTACGGGGGAATGGATGGTGTCAGACGAATCATACGGGATGAAGTATTGATCCTTTCCGATAAAGATATTGCTTTTGTTTGTACTGCTTTTAACTTAAAAAAGGAGGATCTCAAATGTTACATACGCAAACAGTCGAGACAGGCACTTATGAACTCTTAAAATCAATTATGAGTGATACCGTATTCGATCAATTCTCATTGGCCGGAGGTACAGCTTTGTCATTGCTTATCGGACACAGAAAAAGCATTGATCTGGATTTATTTACTGTAGAAGAATTCAACCCTTCATGGCTTGAAAAATACTTGCAGGATAAATATGCTTTCAGAGGCGACTTTCGCGAAGGTTTCAGCCTGAAAGGTGAAGTGAACGGTGTGAAACTGGATTTTATCCGCCATGACTATCCGGATGTAGAAGCTAGAATACAGGATGATGGTATACGCTTATACAGTCTGAAGGATATTGCAGCAATGAAACTATCGGCTATTGCCGACAATGGTACCCGGTTGAAAGACTTTATCGATGTGGCTTATTTATCGGGGTATTTATCGCTAAAAGAAATGCTGACGGCATTCGGAACAAAATATCCGCAGACAAACCCCTATCGCGCAGCCAAAGGCCTTAGTTATTATGATGATATCCGTTTTACGGAAAAGATAGACCTTTTGGGTAAAGACTTCAACTGGGAGGATATTACAGCCCGTTTGTTAGCTATGACCCGGGAAGAAAATAAGCGTTTTGAACATTTGAATAAAGTTCAAAAAGAAGAACAGGTTCAAATTCCTAGAAGGAAAAGTAGGGGGATAAGGTGAGTTACTCACTTAAATAAAACCATGCTTCCTTTTTCTTTTTGATACTCTGTGTTTTATGTGTCAATTTATAGATTATGAATAAATTAAATATATTAAAAATAGTCTTCGTCGAGAAAAAGAAAATAGAAAAATGGCTCTCAGAACAATTAGGGAAAGACCTCTTGATTGTATCAAAATGGTGTTCTAATAAGATTCAGCCTTTCGGAGAGATGGTAGACGAAATAGCAATTTTTTTTCCGAGAATTACCAAACAAGAGTAAACGAAAATATGACAACACAATCAGAGCAAGCGTTAGAGCAAGGGTTGATTAAGACACTCGTCTCTATGAATTATCAGAAGATTGAAATAGTAGATGAAAATGCTATGGTTGCCAATTTTCGGAATCAACTTAATAAACATAATAATACTGAGCTTACAGATGATGAGTTTAATCGTATAATGATCCATCTAGAAAATGGTTCAATATTCACAAAAGCAGAAAAACTTCGCAATCGCTTTTCTCTGACTCGCGACGATGATTCTGTAAAGTGGATTGAGTTTCTAAATACTCAGGAATGGTGTAAGAATGAATTTCAGGTCTCCAATCAGATTACTGATGAGGGACGGCGTAAATGCAGATATGATGTTACTATTTTGGTGAATGGATTACCTTTGGTACAAGTTGAATTGAAAAAGCGTGGGATAGAGCTTAAACAAGCATACAGCCAAGTTCAGCGTTACCACAAAACAGCCTTCAGGGGACTATTTACCTATATACAAATATTTGTCATTTCAAATGGGGTAAATACTCGTTATTTTGCTAATAACCCCAATCAAGGCTATAAGTTTACATTTCCCTGGGCTGACTTCAAGAACAATCACATTGACCGCTTAGACACCTTTGCTGCAATGTTTTTTGAACAATGTACTTTGGGGAAAATGCTTGCTAAATATGTAGTATTGCATCAATCGGATAAGTGCCTAATGGTTCTAAGACCATATCAGTTCTATGCTGTTGAAGCACTACTTGATAAAGTTGCTAATTCAGTAAAGAACGGGTATATTTGGCATACTACGGGTAGCGGAAAGACCCTGACTTCGTTTAAGGCTGCTCAGCTAATAGCGGAGATGAGTGATATTGAAAAGGTACTCTTTGTTGTTGATCGGCACGATTTAGATACCCAAACAAAAAAAGAGTATGACGCTTTTTCTCCAGGGGCAGTGGATAGTACCGATAATACAAACGAGTTAGTCAAAGCATTGCAGAGTAAGAAGAAGTTAATGATAACTACAATTCAAAAGCTGAATCACGCAGTCCAAAAAGATAGATACAATAAGAGTTTACAGGAGGTAAAAGATAAAAATATCGTAATGATATTTGATGAGTGTCATAGAAGCCAATTCGGAGATATGCACTCGAATATAACAGGTTTCTTTAGTAAAATTCGTTACTTTGGGTTTACCGGCACCCCAATTTTTGCCGACAATGCAAATAATGGTCGTACCACGAAAGATATTTTTGGCGAAAGGCTTCACGAATATCTAATCAAAGATGCTATAGGAGATGAAAATGTACTTGGTTTCTTGGTGGAGTATCATGGCAAATGGAAACGAAAAAGTGAAAACGACAAACAGGTTAAATCTATTGATACTGCAGAAGTTTTATTGAAGGATGAGAGAATAGCCTCAATAACTGATTTTATACTCTCCAACTACAACCCCTCTACATACGAAAGGGATTTCAATGCTATGTTTGCGGTTGGTGGCGTAAAAATGCTTATCAAATACTATGATATGTTTAAGAGTCGTAGTCATGACTTAAAGATTGCTGCGATTTTTACATTCACACAAAACGAAGAATCAGATGATGAGTTTACAGGTTTGGGACAAGGTTTTGTCTCTACTCAAAACACCAGAGATATTTTAGAGAACTACATCAGGGATTACAACGAAACATTTGGAACAGACTTCGACACAGACCATTTTGGGCTGTACTACGATGATATTAATAAGCGAATGAAAAATCGCCAAATCGACCTCTTGATAGTATCGGATATGTTTCTTACCGGATTTGACGCAAAGAAACTCAATACACTTTATGTAGACAAAAATCTTAACTATCACGGTCTATTGCAAGCCTTCTCTCGAACTAATCGTGTGTTGAACGAGAAGAAAAAGTTCGGTAAAATCACTTGTTTTAGAGACCTTAAGCAGCAGACGGATAAAGCAATAAAACTTTACTCCAATAATAAATCTTCAGAGGTAGTCTTGATGAAACCTTACGAAAAACTTGTTGAGCGATTCAACGAGACGGCAACTGAATTTTTATCCCACTTCCCTACTGTAAAGAGTGTCGGTAATCTGGAGTCAGAGTTAGATAAGCGTCGTTTTGTAATCCTATTTAGAACAATGCTCAGACTACGGAATGAGGTTAAGGGCTATAACGAATTTGATGCAGAAGACCTTGCTATCGAGGAGCAACGATTTGCAGATTATCAAAGCAAATATCTCGATATGTCCAATGAGTTTGCTATCACTTCTGAAAAGGAAGATGCCGAAAGTATCCTGCAAGATATAGATTTCGAATTAGAGTTAGTACATCGAGATATTATCAATGTAATGTATATACTTGCTCTACTTCAAGATCTTAAGCCAGAATCATCATCTTATCCGAAAGATAGAAAAACTATTCTTGATACTATGGATTCTGATCCGGACCTGCGTTCAAAGATTGCTTTGATTGACAATTTTATCAAACTGTATATCGACGGACGACAGAGTGATGATTTACCTATGGATATGGAGAGCGATTTGGATAAATACATCGATAACCAGAAGTCGATCGCTATTGAGCAGATTGCTATCGAGGAAGGTATTGATAGCTCTTTGCTGCACGAATATATTTCAGAATATGAATATTTAGGAAAGCCGAAAAATGAGATAATTAAACGAGCTATTGACCCGCTTAAATTATCATTTATGGATGCTCAAACAAAAAAGAAGGGTCTAATCGACAAGATGAAAGATATTATTAAACTGTTTAGCTGGAATTAATCGAACTCATGAGTGAAGAACAACAAAGAATATTGAAAGCACAGCTATGGAAGATGGCATGCGAAATGCGTGGCAATATGAATGCCAGTGACTTTATGAATTTTGGACTTGGTTTAATCTTTTATAAATATCTTTCTGAGAGAATTGAGATGTTTATCAACGATCAACTCCAAAATGACAACACGGACTTTAGAACAATCTGGACTGAAGGCGATGAAGATATAAAACAAGAATTGCGCAATGTAGCGATTGAAGATATTGGCTACTTCTTGGAACCTAAATATCTATTTTCAACTCTCTCGGCAGATGCAAAAGACGGGAAATTTATTCTTGAGGCGTTGGGGCAATCGTTCAAACATATCGAAGATAGCACCTTGAGTGCTGATTCTGAAGATGATTTTCAAAATTTGTTTGACGATGTAGATTTAACTTCTGCAAAATTGGGAAAGACGGCGGATGATAAAAATAAGTTAATTAGTAACTTATTGTTGGCTCTTGATGAGATTGACTTTTGCCTTAAAGATACCGAAATAGATATTTTGGGTGATGCTTACGAGTATATGATTGGTGAGTTTGCAGCAGGAGCAGGGCAAAAAGCAGGTGAGTTTTACACCCCACAACAAGTATCAAAGGTTTTAGCACAAATTGTAACAGCTGATAAAGAACGTGTTCGCAATGTATATGACCCTACGTGTGGTTCAGGTTCGTTGCTTCTGAGTGTTGCAAAAGAGGGCTTTGCTGAGTTTATATATGGACAGGAAAAGAACCCAACGACCTACAATCTTGCCCGAATGAATATGCTGTTACACAACAAGCGTTATGATAAATTTGAAATACGAAGCGGCGACACTTTGGAGGACGACCAATTTGAAAGTGAGGTTTTTGATGCAATCGTTGCAAATCCACCATTTTCAGCCCAATGGAGTGCCGATCGTAAATTCAATACTGATGACCGTTTTAGCCGTGCAGGAGCATTAGCCCCTAAAAGTAAAGCCGATTATGCCTTTATTTTACATATGATTCATCATTTGCACGATGGAGGCACGATGGCCTGTGTTGCTCCTCACGGTGTTTTATTCCGTGGAGCTTCAGAAGGTAAAATCCGTAGATATTTGGTTGAAACAAAGAATTATATTGATGCAATCATTGGACTTCCTGCAAATTTGTTTTATGGAACATCTATTCCGACCTGTATTTTGGTGCTAAAAAAGTGTCGCAAGGAGGGCGACGATGTTTTGTTTATTGACGCTTCAAAAGGGTTTGAAAAGGTTAAGACCCAAAACAAGCTCTTACCAGAACACATTAATAAGATTGTTGAAACCTATAAACGTCGTGCCGAAATTGAGAAATATTCTCACAAAGCGACTATCGAAGAGATTGCCGAAAATGATTTCAATTTGAACATTCCTCGCTATGTAGATACGTTTGAGGAGGAGGAAGAGATTGATATTAAGGCTGTAATGGCTGAGATAAAAACACTCGAAGCACAGAGAGGAGAATTGGATAAACAGATAGATGTTTACCTAAAAGAGTTGGGATTAGTTTTTTAATGCAAATCCTCAATGCGATTACAGAACGAAATACAACAATCGAGATGAAGAACAATAAAAATAATAATTGCAATTTTCCAAATTTGAGATTCCCGGAGTTTCAAGAGGAGTGGTATGAAACAGAAATTAAAAATATTTTAAAAATAGGAAGTGGTAGAGATTATAAACATTTAGAGACGGGAAATATTCCAGTGTTTGGCACAGGAGGATATATGACTTCTATAAATGATTTTCTGTACGATGGAGAAAGTGTTTGTATTGGAAGAAAAGGTACTATTAATAAACCATTTTATCTTAAAGGTAAATTTTGGACAGTAGACACTTTATTTTATACATACTCGTACAAAAATGTACAACCTAAGTTTCTGTTTTACACTTTTGAACAAATTAATTGGCTTAAGTACAATGAGGCGTCCGGAGTACCAAGTCTTTCCAAAAGTACAATAGAAACAATTCTAATAGCTATTCCTAAAAAAGAAGAGCAAGATAAGATTGCTACTTTTCTATCTCTAATAGATGAACGTATCGAAACCCAAAACAAAATAATTGAGAAACTAGAATCCTTAATTAAAGGGCTTTATT
>Ga0206117_100495_pt1 | contig 39194 bp, 39 predicted proteins | sample 3A5Ametagenome_FD_177997 | JGI IMG/M metagenome (GOLD analysis project Ga0206117, IMG submission 177997) | Enriched microbial communities from leaf-cutter ant dump, University of Wisconsin, Madison, United States - 3A5A | ecosystem: Environmental > Terrestrial > Nest > Insects nest > Nest dump... | reverse complement strand
AAGGGTTCGGGCAACATCACCGTCAACGGCCGTCCGCTGGATGAGTTCTTCGGCCGTGAGACCGCGCGCATGATCGTGCGCCAGCCGCTCGAGCTGACCAAGAACACCGAGAGCTTCGACGTCATCGTCACCGCCACCGGCGGCGGCACCACCGGCCAGGCCGGTGCGATCCGCCTGGGCATCGCCCGCGCCCTGGTCGAGTACGACGAAGGCCTGAAGTCCGAGCTGCGCAAGGCCGGCTTCATGACCCGCGACGCCCGCGAAGTCGAGCGCAAGAAGGTCGGTCTGCACAAGGCCCGCCGCGCCACCCAGTTCTCCAAGCGCTGATCCATCGCGCCTGGTCCGGGATCCTGCGGGATCCCGCTGGGAAAACAAAAGCCCGGCTTCGGCCGGGCTTTTGTCGTTCCGGGATGGGGTGTTCCGCATGCAGGCTGCGGACGGAAGTTCTAGCCATGGTTGTCGTCGCCCAGCGCGGCGTCGACCTGGAGGCAGGGCAAAGAAAAAGGCCTGATCTCGCGATCAGGCCTTTCATGTTTGGCAGCCCCGGAAGGATTCGAACCTCCGAATGCCTGAGTCAGAGTCAGGTGCCTTACCGCTTGGCGACGGGGCTAGGCAGGGGTGGATTATCGCACGCCATGGCGGTGGAGGCCATATTCCCCGGTAGGGAGCGCTTCATGAAAAAGACCAGATCTCTCGATCTGGTCTTTGGTGTCTGGCAGCCCCGGAAGGATTCGAACCTCCGAATGTCTGAGTCAGAGTCAGATGCCTTACCGCTTGGCGACGGGGCTGTGGTTGTCGGGAGCCGGGCTCCGTATCCCTTGGTGGCTATGGGTGGACTCGAACCACCGACCCCAGCATTATGAGTGCTGTGCTCTAACCGGCTGAGCTACATAGCCTCAGGGAGCCCGCAATTCTGGGTATCCCCGCCGGTCCTGTCAACTATTTTTTTCCGCGCTTGTGGCATTGCGGCGGCCATGGCAGAGTCCGGAGCAGTAGAACTTTAGGAGTCCGCATCGTGATCGATCCGGACGGCTATCGACCGAACGTCGGCATCGTGCTGATGCGGGAAGACGGGCAGGTGTTCTGGGCACGACGCGTGCGCCGGGACGGCTGGCAGTTTCCGCAGGGCGGGATGAATTCCGACGAGACGCCTGTCGAGGCCATGTATCGCGAGCTGCAGGAAGAAACCGGCCTGCTGCCTGAACACGTCGAAGTGCTGGGGGCGACCCCCGGCTGGCTTCGCTATCGGCTGCCCAGCCGCGCCATCCGCCGTACCGAGAAGCAGGTCTGCATCGGCCAGAAGCAGGTCTGGTTCCTGCTGCGCCTGACCGGCGACGAGGCGCATGTGCGCCTGGACCATACCGAGGCGCCCGAGTTCGACCATTGGCGATGGGTGGATTTCTGGTACCCGGTCGAGCATGTGGTCATGTTCAAGCGCGGCGTCTATGCACGCGCATTGCGGCACCTGGCGCCGCTGGCGCGGGGGATCGCGGGGCAGGGGGTGACGGCCATGCCCAAGAGCGCGCAGGAGGCTTGGATGCCGGGCCATGCGGCGGGCCACGAGCGTCCGCGCAAGCGTCCCCGCAAGCGCGGGTATTGGCCGAAGAAGGTGCAGGGCGAGGGACCGACGGCCTGACGGGCGGCCTGATCGAGAACGATTCAGTCTTTTGATTGACAATCGTTCTCGTTTCCGCTGGAATGGTCGCCGGCCACTCCGGCCTGTCCTGCCAAGCGCCCTCCGTGTACGTCTGCATCTGCAACGGTGTCACCGATCACCAGATCCGCGAAGCCGCCGACAATGGCGTTAGTTCGGTGGCCGAGCTGACGATGCGCACCGGTTGCGGCTCGAGCTGCGGCTCCTGCCTGGAGATGGCGGGCGAACTGCTGGCCAAGGCGCGTGCCGTGCACGACCTGCCGCTGCCCATGTTGGGCCTGGCGAAAGTCGCCTGAGCCCCTGCGCGTTCCGTCGCGTGGCGACGGACGCAATCCCGGAAGCGTTCCGGGCGCATTCCCGCACGCCATCCTGCTTCGATGCGCTGCCGATCTTCTGTCGTGCTTCATGCTTCAACACGCGTACGTTCTGCCGCGCGCGTAGTGGCTTGCCGACGCATGCCGGGTGCCGCGGCGACCATTCTTCCTCCGTCGTGATCGCCGTGCAGGCCCGGGCCTGCATGGATCAATGCGTACGATTCGCGTTCCTTCATCTCGCCGCGCGTGACGGTACAGTGCGCGCGTTCAACGCGTGCAGGAGCATCCAATGAAAGGCGACGCCAAGGTCATCGAATTCCTCAACAAGGTGCTCTACAACGAGCTGACCGCGATCAACCAGTACTTCCTGCACGCCAAGATGCTGAAGAACTGGGGCCTGAAGGAACTGGCCGAGCACGAGTACAAGGAGTCCATCGACGAGATGAAGCATGCGGACGCGTTGTCCGACCGCATCCTGTTCCTCGAAGGGCTGCCGAACTTCCAGGCGCTGGGCAAGCTGCGCATCGGTGAGAGCCCGGTGGAGATCCTGCGCTGCGACCTGGCGCTGGAGACGTCGGCGGTGGCGGTGCTGCGCGAAGCCGTGGCCTACGCGGAGAGCATCGGCGATTACGTCAGCCGCGAGCTGTTCGTGAAGATCCTCGATTCCGAGGAAGAGCACATCGACTGGCTGGAAACGCAGCTCGACCTGATCGAGCGCATCGGTGAGCCGAACTACCTGCTGACCAAGCTGGACGACTGAGTCCGCGTCCCGGTATCTGCGTATGGCGCCGCGGCGGGTTCAAGCCCGCGGCGCGCAGATGATTCGAGTGGCCGCCGACAGGCGGCCTGCTGGTCCCCACCGCTCGCATCGTGCCGGTGGGGTTGCATTACGCGCCGGGCGCAACGGCTGAACTTCTTTCCGCGGATGAGCCTGCGCGCCGCGCCGTCCGCGACCTGCATGAAAAGAACGAGGCCGCTCAGGCCCGCATCGCCTGCTCGCCGCGCATGTCCGACTGGTAGCCGATCAACGCCAGCCGCGCGCGGGCGAACTCGGCGATGATCAGGGCGACCATCACCGCCGGTCGTTCGAGCTTGCCCGCGCGCGCGGCGAGTTCGACGCGTCGCGCCGCCGCCGACAGGGCAAGGGCGCCGACGTTGGCGCTGGCCGATTTGAGGCTGTGCGCCAGTTCGCGCAGCTGCTCCAGGTCGGGCACTACCGCGGCCTCCTGCAACTGGCGCACGAGCGGGGTGGTGTCGTCGAGGAACACGTCGATGATGGTGGCGGTCTCGGGGCCGGCGATCTCGCGCAGTTCGTCCAGCACTTCGCGGTCGAGCACGGGCAGGGCGGTGGACTGCGCGGCAGACGCCGGGGCCTCCTCGACCGTGGAAGGCGCGGGCGCCGCCGGCGTGGTGCCCACCTGGGCCAGCGGCTCGCACCAGCGCAGCAGGCAGGCCTGCAGGCCCTCGCGCGAGATGGGCTTGGACAGGTAGTCGTCCATGCCGGCGTCGAGGCAGCGCTGGCGGTCGCCGGCCATGGCGTTGGCGGTCATGGCGATGATGGGCATGCGCGCGGCGCCCGTGGCCGCTTCGTGCCCGCGCCAGCGGCGGGTGGCGGCGTAGCCGTCCAGCACCGGCATCTGGCAATCCATCAGCACGGCCTGGTAGGTCCCGGCATGCAGCTTCTCCAGCGCGAGCTCGCCGTTGACCGCGGTGTCGATCGTGCAGCCGATGGCGGCCAGCAGTTTCTGCGCGACCAGCAGGTTGACCGGGTTGTCCTCGACCAGCAGCACGCGTGCGCCGGCCAGACCCGCGCCGGGCTCCCGCGCGGTCGCACCGGGCGGCGTGGCCAGCGCGGCGGGCGGTGCAGGGGGCGTCGCAGGCGACGGCGTGGCCGCGGCCGACAGTGCGGCGCGCAGTTCCGCTTCCGATGCCTGCCGCGATACCACGGTCGCGCCCTGGTGCAGGTCGGCGGGCAGCGGCGCGTCGTCGTGCAGCCAGACCAGCCGGTGGTCGCCGCTGGCGCGCTGCAGCGCCGCGGCGCCGAGGCGCAGCGACTGCAGGTCGCCGAGCACGGCATGCCAGTGCGATGGGCCGCCGCCGGCACGCAAGCGGTCGAGCGCTTCCTGCACGGTATCCACGGTGCGTACTTCGAATCCCCCGTTCGGCAGGACGAGCTCCAGGCGCTGCTGCAGGCGCGGGTCGGTGGTGACCAGCAGTACGCGCGGCTGGCTGCCGTGCGCCGGTGCGCGCAGGTCGCCGATCACCTTCAGCAGCGGGATCTCGAACCAGAATGTCGACCCCTGGCCGGGCACCGAGTCCAGGCCGATCTTGCCGTGCATCAGGTCGATGATGCGCTTGCAGATCGCCAGCCCCAGGCCGGTGCCGCCGTACAGCCGGGTGGTGGAGGCATCGGCCTGGGTGAAGGCGCTGAACAGGCGTTCCTGCTGCACGGCGTCGATGCCGATGCCGGTGTCTCGGACCTCGAAACGCAGCAGGTGCTGCGCGTTGGTTTCGCCCAGCCGCCGCACGTGCACCTGGATGCCGCCGCGCTCGGTGAACTTGATCGCGTTGACCACCAGGTTGCTGAGGATCTGCCGCAGGCGCACCGGATCGCCGCGCACCGCCAGGCGCACGGCCGGGTCCAGCACCAGGCCGATGTCCAGCCCCTTGTGCTCGGCCGAGCGCTGCATCAGCTGCAGCAGCGAGTCGAGCAGCTCGCGCAGGTTGAAGGTGGTGATCTCCAGCTCCAGCCGCTGCGCTTCGAGCTTGGAGTAATCAAGGATGTCGTCGACGATGCGGAACAGCGCGCGCGAGCTTTCGCTGGCGGTGTTGAGCATTTCGCGCTGCTCCGCCGCCAGCGGGCCCTGCGCGACCATCTCCAGCATCGGGATGATGCCGTTGAGCGGAGTGCGGATCTCGTGGCTCATGGTGGCCAGGAACTCGCCCTTGGCCAGCATCGCCGCCTCGGCGTCCTGCTTGGCCTGCAGCATCTGCTGCTCCAGCTGGACATGGCGCTGCTGCTCCTGGCGCAGGCGCTGCAGTTCGCGTTCGTTGTTGCGGGAGCGCTGCGCGAACGCCTCGGACGTATCGGCCAGCGCGCGCGCCGCCAGCGCCGCCAGCAGGCCGCACAGGCACGCAAGGCCCGCCAGGGCGGTGACGACGAACTGCGCCGGTGCCGGCGGCGGAAGCCAGGAGGCCGCGCTGGCGGCCACCGCGAGCATCGCCGACGCCATCGCCCAGCGGTTCGCCGCGCGCATGTCAGAGCACCGTGTTCTGGAAATCGAAATCCAGCTCGCTGCCCACCGACTGCACCACGTTGCCCTGGATGAAATCCACGCCGCTCATCCACATCGCGGCGGCGGCCTGCGGGTCCTCGATCTGCTGGCCGATGATCTGCAGCCCGGCGCGGTGCGCGGCATCGATCGCCCCGCGCAGTTCGTCGCGCAGCGCCTGGCTGCCGTGGCTGCCGGCGAAACGCCCGGCCATGCGCACGAAGCCCAGCGGCAGCTGGGTCATCAGCGCGTTGGCTTCGTCGCCGGGTTCGAACTGGCTGAGGCAGAACTGCACGCCGGCCGGCATCAGCTTCTCGCAGAACTGCTGCAGCGTCACCGTGTGCACCAGCGCGTCGGCCAGGCGCACGTCGATCACCAGCGCGCTGCCGGCGATGCGCCGGTCCGCGATTCCCTTGAGCAGCCAGTCGGCGAACGCCTCGCGGGCGAGGGTGCGCAGCGACTGCGAGACGAACAGGCGCATCGGCGGCGCGGCGTGCTGGTAGCGGTGCAGCAGGCCCAGCGCGTGGTCGAGCACCTGCTGGTCCAGGTCGCCGATGCGCCCGGCCGCCTCGGCCGCCGGGATCACCTGGCCGGCGGAGAGCAGGGTGCCGTCGTTGCGGCGCAGGCGCAGCAGCACCTGGTACTGCGCGGTGTCGCTGCCGGCGACGGCCACGATCGGCTGGTAGGCCAGTTCGATGTGGCCTTCCAGCAGCGCCAGGTGCTCCTGCGCCGCGGCATCGGTATAGCACTGGAAGGCGGCCACGCCGTCGCTGAGCAGGCGCGCCTGCAGGGCGGTGCGCTCGACCGCCTCCAGCGCGGTGCCGGCGTCCTCGAAGCCCTGCGACAGGCGGGCGTGGCCGATGGCGCAGCGCAGGTGCAGCGATTCGTCCTCGCGCACCAGGAACGGGTGCGCGGACAGCGCCTGGCGCACCGAGCGGGCGAGCGCGTCGACCGCGTTCTCGTCCAGGCCGCGGGCCAGCAGCAAGAAGCTGTTGTCGTTCAGCCGCGCCAGCAGATGGGGGCGGCCGGCCTCGGCCAGGCGCCGGCCGGCCTGCATCATCAGCCGTTCGAAGGCGGCATAGCCGTAGCGTTCGCGCAGGCCCAGCGCGCTGGCGATCTCGATGAACATCAGGCCGCCGCACTCGGACGCGGCCAGCGCCGCGTCCAACTGCAGCATCAGGTTGTGCCGCGTCGGCAGGCCGGTCTCGGGATTGTTCAGCGCCGGGCCGGCCCCCGCACCGTGCGACTGCTGGCGCGAGCGGCGGATGCGGTTGGCCACCGCCGCGACCAGGTGGCGCGGGCGGATGGGTTTGGTCAGGAAGTCGTCGGCGCCGCTGTCGAGCACTTCGAACTGGCGTTCGGGATCGGGGTCGCCGGTCAGGAACACGATCGGCAGCAGCTGCTGCTGCGGGTTCTGGCGGATCAGCGCGGTCAGGCGCATGCCGTCCAGCCCGGGCATGTGCAGGTCCATCAGGATCAGGTCGGGACGGTGTTCGGCGATGGCCTGCTGCACGCCTTCGGCGTCCATCTGCACGATGGCCTGCATGCCCGCGCCATGCAGCACGCTCTGCGCGAACAGCGCCTGCGAGCGGTCGTCCTCGACGATCAGCACGCGGTAGGGCGCTTCGTCGGCGGCGGGCTGGCCCGCGTCGGGCGCGGTCGCGGCGCTGGCGGCCGGCGGGGCGATATGCGCCCGCACCGCTTCGGCCGGCGGGGCGTTCTCCACGCTCCAGCGCTGCCAGTAGTCCGCCGGCGGGACCTCCGCGCGCGACAGGCGGGCGGAGGAGGTGGGTGTGTCGTTGCTTGCCATCGGTGCTCCCCGTATCCCGTGGATTATGCGGTCAAGGCGCCGGCGGCAGCGAATGGTCCCGCGTCGCGGCGGGGGTGTCGACCGGCCGCGGCGGGGCGGCGAACAGGCGCTTCATCCCGCGCCAGAGCGCGCGCCACACCAGCCACACCGTCAGCGCGCCGAGCAGGCTCGCACCCAGCACGAAGACCAGCGCCAGCCAGGGATGGGCCAGCGCCAGGGCGAGGCCGGCGATGACCACGCCGTCCTCGGCCACCGAGGCCGCCCAGTTGCTGGCCGGCTCCGGCGAGGTGTTGAGCAGGGCGCGGGTGCCGGCCTTCAGGCCGTGGCTGGCCAGCGCCACGCCGGCGCCGGCGGCGAGCGCGCCGGTGCCGAGCTGGCCGTCCTGCGAGAACGTCGCCGCCGCCAGGAAGGCGCCGGCGGGCACCCGCGCCAAGGTCTGCAGCAGGTCCCAGATCGAATCCACGCCCGGGATCTTGTCGGCGAAGAACTCGGTGGCCGCCAGCGCGGCCGAGGTGCCCAGCACCCACCACGACTGCGTGGCCTGCAGCGCTGGCGGCAGGTCGACCCAGCCCAGCACGCCGGCCAGGCCGACGCCGAACACAGTCAGGTACACGCGGATGCCGGCCAGCCAGGCCAGCAGGATGCCGATGACGAATACGTGGGCTTCGGTCATGGTCGCGGGCTCCCGCGGGAACTGTGAGCAGGATCGCAACTATCGACCATGCCCCGGGCGATTGCCAGATCCGGGCGGGCCGCGACGGGAGTCGTTTACACTGCCGGACCGTTTCAACCGGAGCGAAGGTGCCGCCCCGCGCAGGACCCGGCACCGGCCTCGCCATGAGCAACCGATCTCCGTCGCGTTTCCAGATCACCCTGCGGGGGGCGTCGCAGCGGCCGGCCTGGACACGGCTGGCCCTGCTTGCCGCCGCCTGGCTGCTGTCGCTGCTGCTGGTCGGCTGGCTGGCCGCCCGCTACGCATCGCCGGACGCCGGCGGACTGCGCGAGCGCCTGCGCCAGGGCGAACGCGAGGTCGCCGCGCAGCGCGCGCAGATCGAGGAACTGCGGCAGCGGCAGGCGACGCTGGAGGCGTCGGACAGGATCAGCCGCGCCGCCAACACCGAGGTGCAGGCATCGCTGGCCGAGCGCGACGAGGAGATCGCCGGCCTGCGTGCGGACGTGGCGTTCTACGAGCGGCTGGTGGGCGCCACCAGCCAGCGCAAGGGGCTGAATGCGCACTCGGTGGAGTTCTCGGCCGAAGCGGCCGGCAGCTGGCATTACAGCGTGGTGCTGACCCAGAACCTGAACCGCGGCGCGATCAGCCAGGGGCAGATGCGCTTCTCGGTGGAAGGCGTGAAGGACGGCAAGCTGGCCACCGTGACCTGGGACGAACTGCACCAGCGCCGGGACGTGGCCGGGCAGGCGTATTCGTTCCGGTATTTCCAGCGCCTGGACGGCAGCGTGATGCTGCCCAAGGATTTCACCCCGCAGCGTGTGCGAGTCTCGCTGGCCGGGCCCGGGGGGAGCGCGACACAGACATTCGATTGGAAGCTCGCCGGCAACGGCAGAGGGGAGTAGGCATGTTCAAGAACAAGTCCAGCCGCGACAGCCACCTGGTGGTGGACGCGCTGATCGGGCCGCAGGTGGTGATCCGTGGCGACGTGGTGTTCAGTGGGGGTCTCTATGTGGAAGGACGCATCGAGGGCCGGGTGATCGCCGAGGACGGCGCCAAGGCGGTGCTGACCCTGGCCGAACAGGGGCATATCGAGGGCGAGGTGCGGGCCTCGGTGGTGGTGCTCAGCGGGCGCATGGACGGTGACGTGCACGCCGGCGAGCGCATCGAGCTGACGCCGACCGCCCGGGTCAACGGCAACGTCCACTACCAGGTGGTGGAGATGGGCGCCGGCGCCCAGCTCAACGGCCGCCTGGTGCACGCCGCGGCGATGGCCGCGCTGCCCTCGCCCGAAGCGGTGGCGGTACAGGAGAAGGCTGAAGCGGCGGAGGCTTGAATCGGCGTGCGGCCGTCCCCATGCTGGGCGCATGAGTACGCTCGTTTCCCTGCCCGGCGCGACGGCCGCCCCCGACTACCAGTCCCTCGATCGCCCGCTCAACTTCACCGCGGCCGCCGCGGCCAAGGTGAGCGAGCTGATCCGCGACGAGGGCAATGATGCCCTGGCCCTGCGCGTCTACATCCAGGGCGGCGGCTGCTCGGGCTTCCAGTACGGCTTCGAGTTCGACGAGAACCGCGCCGAGGACGACCTGGCGGTGGTGACCGACGGCGTGACCCTGCTGGTCGATCCGCTGAGCCTGCAGTACCTGATGGGTGCCGAGGTGGATTACACCGAAAGCCTGACCGGCGCCCAGTTCGTCATCCGCAACCCCAACGCCCGCACCACCTGCGGCTGCGGCAGCAGTTTCGCCGTCTGAGTGGCGGGCGCCGGCCCGCCGGCTATCGCCCGCGTCGCCGGCCGGCTTGGTCGCGGCGCGCCGCGATCGGAACTTCTCGCCGCGGGTGTTTGCCGGTAGGCTCCCGACGATGCCTGTTTCCGACTCTTCCCTGCCCGGACACGCCTTTGCCGGCGCCGCGCTGGATCGCGCCGATGCGCTGCGCGACGACGCCGACGCGCTGGCGCGGCTGTGGACCGATGCCCGCGTGCTGGTGCTCGATGCCGATGGCACCGCCTTCGCCGACGCTTCCGGCCAACCGTTCCTGACCAGCGGCCGCGAACTCGGCGGAGGGCCGGGCGCGGCCATCTTCCTGGGCATGCAGCAGGAGCGGGCCTGGTTCGTGGTGGAAGCGGCGACGGTCACCGCGCGGGCGCCGGGCCGGCTCGACCTGCGCCGCGCCGCGGCCGAATGGCCGGCCGAGGTGGCGGGCGTGTTCTGTTACGCGCGCGGCATGTCGTACTGGCATTCGCGCAACCGCTTCTGCGGCGTCTGCGGCGGCGCCGTCGCCTTCGCGCGCGGCGGCTTCATCGGCCGCTGCGGGCAATGCGGCACCGAGCATTACCCGCGCGTGGACCCGGCGGTCATCGTCGCGGTCGAGCACGACGGCCGCCTGCTGCTGGGACGCCAGTCCAACTGGGCGCCGCGGCGCTGGTCGGTGCTGGCCGGCTTCGTCGAACCGGGCGAAACCTTCGAGCAGACCGTGGCGCGCGAGGTGTTCGAGGAAACCCGGGTGCGGGTGATCCAGGCCGAGTACCTCGGCACGCAGCCCTGGCCCTTCCCGGGTGCGCTGATGGTCGGTTTCCGCGCCACCGCGCATGGCGACATGCCGCAGGTGGACGGCGAGCTGGAGGACGCGCGCTGGTTCGATGCCGACGAGGTGGGCGCGGCGTTGCGGCGGGATGCGGACGACGACGGCCAGGGCATCCTGCTGTCGCCGCGCATCTCGATCGCGCGCACGCTGATCGAGGACTGGTACCGGCGCCAGCGGCCATGAGGACGCGTGCCGCCGGGTTCGCATGCACGCCTGCGCGGGCAGGACGGGGCCTACAATCCTGGGCCGGAGGAATCGCATGTTCACGACCCTGGTAGCGGTGATCGCGGCGCTGGTCCTTGGCCATCTGGCGCCCGCGCCGATGGCGGCCCTGCGCGACTGGCGCTGGTTCGGGCGCTGGCTGGGCTGGCTGCAGGCGCACGGGGGCGAGGTGGCGACCGGCCGCTTCGGCCTGGTGCTGGCCATCGCCCCGGCCGTGCTGCTGGTCGCGGCCGTGCAATGGCTGCTGGCCGGACGCCTGTATGGATTGCCGGCGTTGCTGTTCGGGATCGCGGTGCTGGCGCTGTGCTGGGGCCCGCGCGACCTGGACCGCGACGTCGAAGCGGTGATCGACGCCGACGACGCGGCCAGCCACGACGAGGCGGTCGCCCACCTGCAGGTCGCGGGCGGCAGCCTGCGCGCCGATGCGCCCACGCTGGTCGATGCAACCGTGCTCAACGGCCTGCGGCGCTGGTTCGCGCCGCTGTTCTGGTTCCTGCTGCTGGGGCCGCTGGGCGTGGTGCTGTATCGGCTGCTGGCGCAGGCCGTGCAGGGGCCGCAGGCGGACGCCGTGGCTGCCGCCAGCCGCGAGGGCGGTGCCTGGGCGCTGGCCCTGCTGGAATTGCCGGTGGCGCAGCTGATGACGCTGTCGATGGCGCTGGTCGGCAATTTCGATACGGTGTTCTCGGCTTGGCGCCGTGCCGGCGGCAACCGCTGGGCGCTGGACCTGGCATTCCTCGGCGAGGCCGCGCGCGCCGGCGTGGGCATGGAGCTGGCCGAGGATGCGGCCGATGCGCGCGAGGCCGGCCTGGTGCCGCATGCCGAGCGCCATCCCGAGCTGCGCGATGCGATGAGCATGGTCTGGCGCATGCTGCTGTTGTGGATGGCGCTGCTGGCGCTGCTGATCATCGCCGGCTGGGTTGGATGAGCGCAGCGTTGTAAGTGCCGGGCTTGCCCGCCACGGGGCTTCACCGGGAGAGCTTCATGCGGGGCAAGCCCCGCATCTACGAGGTTGATCGCGCCGCGTGGGGGAGTGTTGGCGCCGGGTGTGGCTTTCAGCCTGGCGCCAGCCAGTTGCACGGATACCAGGGCAGGTTGCGGGCAATCCAATAGGCCACGATCGCGACCATCCACGCCGTCGGCCGCGCGAACAGCCGGACCAGCGGCTGCAGCTTCGCCGACAACAGGCCGGCGCCATGCAGCGCCATCACCAGCATGGGCACCATCGACAGCACCAGCAGGGGATTCATCGCCATGGCCTGGGACAGGTCCAGGTGGACCAGGGCGTGCAGGCAGCGGGTACTGCCGCAGCCGGGGCACCAGAGGCCGGTCAGCGCCCGGAAGGGGCAGGGCGGAAGCGGGCTACCCGGTTGGTTGGGGTCGATGCGACGCAGTACGACCATCGCCCCCAGGCCCACGGCGCCCATCGCGGCCAGGGGCGCATAACGGAACAGTCGCTGCGGGAACTTCATGGAAACGAAGCAGCGGGCCGGCCGCCACGGCGACCGGCCCGCGCGGACCTCAGTAGCTCGAACCGCCGCTCATCGCGCCGCCGATGCCGAGCACGAAGAAGAAGACCAGGTACAGCACGACCATCACCGCCCAGGCCACCACCGACCAGATGGCCCACTTCTTGGCCTTGTCGGCGGCGTCGCGGGCGCCGGCGACATCGCCGGCGGCCAGCAGGCCGTTGACCTTGGCCGCATGGATGATCGACACGATGCCCAGCGGCAGGCAGCACAGCACGGTGGACAGGATCGCCCAGACGAGGTTGTTGGAAACGACGGGACTACTGGTGTTCACTGGAAACTCCTTGTTGAAAAATCAGCGTGACTTGCAGGCGTTCGCCGCGGTCAGCGACGAGAGGATCATGGCCGCGACCCAGCACAGCGGCCAGGTGATGAAGCCGATGAAGACGAAACACAGCAGGACGTTGACGAAGGTCAGCGCCCAGTAGCCGAACATGATGATCAGGCCGGTGCCGACGTTGCCTGCGTACATGTGGCCGATGCCGAAGGTCTGCAGAAACAGGCCAGGCAGCACTTCCAGCAGGGCCGCCACGCCGCCGGACTTCTGCGGGTGGTAGTAGTGGTGCACCTGCTGCGGCGGTGGAGCGGCGGGAGGGGGCGGTGGGATGTCCATGTTTCCTCGGTATCGGCGGGTGCCGCGCGTTCCCTGCAGCCGCGTCGGGGCTGGCTAGCGTAGCGATTTGTCACGCAGGCGGTAAAGCAGGTCAGGCATCGTCGCCGCGCAGCGCCCTTACCCGGGCCTCCAGCGCGGCCGCGTCGGTCGTGGCGCCGTCGACCGCCGGGCCTGCGACCACCTCGACGTGGGCGCGGAAGCGGCGCGGTACCCGCATCCGTCCCAATCGCGTGTCGCGCCGGCTCCACATGCTGGCCCACATGCCCTTCAGCGCCAGCGGCACCACCGGCACGGGGCGCCGGGCGAGGATCTTCTCCATGCCCGAGCGGAACGGCGCGATCGTACCGTCGCGGGTCAGCGCGCCCTCTGGAAAGATGCATACCAGCTCGCCTTCCGCCAGTGCGGCGTCGATCGCGTCGAATGCGCGCTGCATCAGTTCGGCGTCCTCCTTCGGGCTGGCGATGGGAATGGCCTTGGCGGTGCGGAAGATCCAGCGCATCACCGGGATGTTGAAGATCCGGTAGTACATGACGAAGCGCACCGGGCGCGGCACCACTGCCGACAGGATCAGCGCGTCCATGTAGCTGACGTGGTTGCAGACGAGCAGGGCCGCGCCTTCGTCGGGCACGTGCTGCTCGATGCCGGCCGGGCGCAGGCGGTACAGCGTGCGCACCATCAGCCAGCTGAGGAAGCGCATCAGGAACTCCGGCACGATGCTGAAGATCCAGGCGGCCACCAGCACGTTGGCGATGGCCAGCGCCAGGAACAGCTGCGGCACGCTCCAGCCCAGCACGCTCTGGGTGAGCAGCCCGGCCATCGCCGCCAGCACGATGAAGCCGGAGTTCTGGATGTTCAGCGCGGCGAACACGCGCGACATCTCCGATTTCGGCGTGCGGCTCTGGATCAGCGCGAACAGCGGCACCACGAACAAGCCGGTGAACAGGCCGATGCCGAGCAGGTCGACGACGATGCGCACGCTGCCGGGCTGGCCCAGGAAGCCGGCCACGTCCAGCCCGCTCACGGTCACCGCGCCGGTGCGGGCGAAGTACAGGTCGAACAGGAACGCGCTCATGCCGAACGCGCCCAGCGGCACCAGGCCGATCTCGACGGTGCGCCCGGACAGCTTCTCGCACAGCAGCGAGCCGGTGCCGGTGCCCACCGAGAACAGCGCCAGCGCGAAGATGTACAGGGTCGAGCCGCCGCCCAGGTTGATCTCGGCGTAGGTCGGTAACTGCGAGGTCAGGATGGTGCCGACGAACCAGAACCAGGACACGCCCAGCACCGCGTTGCGCACCGCCTTCTGTTTCCTGGCCATGCGCAGCACGGTCAGCGATTCGGACAGCGGGTTCCAGTTGATCTTCAGCTCCGGCGCGCCGGCGTCCACTTTCGGGATCAGCCGCGCGGCGAGGTTGCCGGCCAGCGCCAGCGCGATCACCGCCACCGAGGCGACGACGGGGCCCTGGCTGCCGGCCAGGGTGAAGATCATGCCGCCGGCGATCATGCCGCCAAGGATCGACAGGGACGTGCCCATCTCGACCAGGCCGTTGCCGCCGGTCAGTTCCTCCGGCTTGAGGATGGAGGGCAGCACCGAATACTTCACCGGCCCGAACAGGGTGGACTGCAGCCCGGTGCAGAACAGCGCCACCAGCAGCACCGGCATGCTCTGGGTCAGGAAGCCCAGCGCGGCCAGCGACATGATCACGATTTCCATCGTGGTGGTGATGACGATCAGTCGCTGCTTCTCGAGTTTCTCGGCGAACTGGCCAGCCAGCGCCGAGAACAGGAAGTAGGGCAGGATGAAGATCGCCGGGGCGAGCATGGCGTAGATGCTGCGCTCCTTCGTGCTGACGCCGAGGAAGAACAGCAGGCCGATGATGGCCTGGCGGTACACGTTGTCGTTGAAGGCGCCCAGCGCCTGGACGACGAAGAACGGCAGGAAGCGGCGCTGTCCGAGCAGCGCGAACTGGTTATGGCCGGCCACGTGGGTTCCTTGGTTTGAGGCGCACCTTAGCAGGTTCGATGGACGCCCCGTGCGTGGCCGTGGCCGGCAGCAGGTCGAGCAGAGCGCGCGCGGCGGGCGTGGGATCGGCGCGCCACACGGCGCAGGTGCGGAAGCGGAATGGCCCGGCCAGCGGGCGCACGGCGACGCCCTGCATGCGCATGGCCATGCTGTCCGGCATCGCCGCCACCGCCAGCCCGGCGGCTACCAGCTGCCGCAGCAGTTCGCCATGGCTGACCTCGTACTGCAGCTGCGGCGCGACGCCGCGTTCGTGCAGGGCGTCGTCCATCATCCGCCGCACGCCGGCGCCGGGCACCAGCGCGGCCAGCGGCATGCCGTGCAGCGCCTGCAGCGGCACCCGTTCCATGGCCGCCAGCGCATGCCCGGGCGGCAGCAGCAGCGACAGGCCTTCCTCGTCCAGCAGGCGGTGCTGCGCCGGCAGCGGCACCTGCGGGCCGACGCCGACCAGGGCCACGTCGAGCCGGCCTTCGGCCAGTTCGGCCAGCAGTTCCTCGCTCATGCCCACGCGCAGGTGCACGTCCACGGCCGGGTGCGCGGCGCGGAACCGGGCCAGCAGGGCGGGCACGTCGACCACGCTGAGCGCGGTGATCTGGCCGATGCGGATGCGCCCGCGCACCGTGCCCAGCGCCAGCGCCATTTCCTCCTGCAGGCGGGCGGCGGCCTGCAGGGTGAGGCGGGCGTTGCGCAGGAACACCTCGCCGGCCGCGGTGGGGCGCACCTGCCGGTGCCCGCGCTCGAACAGGCGCGCGCCGAAGGCGTCCTCCAGCCGCGCCACCTGGTGGCTCAATGCCGACTGCACGGTGTGGCAGCGCGTCGCGGCGGCGGTAAAGCCGCCTTCCTCGGCCACGGCGACGACGAATTCCAGCTGGCGCAGGGTGAACATGCCATCACTCAAGCAGATGGATGAGATGATGACAATACATTTGTGTCATCCATGGCCCGCCCACAGACTTGGCGCCCGTTCCCCCGCAGGCCGTCGCGATGTCCGCCGATTCCATCCAGCCCCATCCCCTCACCCAGTCGCGGGTATTCCTGCTGGCCGCCGCCACCGGCCTGATCGTGGCCAGCAACTATTACGCCCAGCCATTGCTGCAGCTGCTGGGCGAAGCGTTCGAGCTCGGCGCCGGCCGGGTCGGCTGGGTGGTGACCGTGGCCCAGCTGTCCTATGCGGCCGGGCTGCTGCTGATCGTGCCGCTGGGCGACCGCCTGGAGCGGCGCCGGCTGATCGTGGCGCTGTTCGTACTGGCCGCGGCGGGGCTGCTCATCAGTGCCAGCGCCGGCCATTTCGTGCAGCTGCTGGCCGGAACGGCGCTGAGCGGACTGGCCGCCGTGGCGGCGCAGGTGATCATCCCGCACGCGGCGACGCTGGCGGCGCCGGAGCGGCGCGGGCGGGTGGTCGGCACGATCATGGCCGGGCTGCTGCTGGGCATCCTGCTCGCGCGCACCGCGTCGGGCGTGCTGGCCGGCATCGGTTCCTGGCATACCGTTTACCGGGTCGCGGCCGTGGCGCTGCTGCTCATGGCGGTGGCGCTGGCCCGCGCGCTGCCGGCGTACCGGCCCCACGCGACGCTGCCGTACCCGCGCCTGATCGCCTCGGTGCTGGCGCTGCTGCGCGACGAGCCGGTGCTGCGCCGGCGCTCGCTGCTCGGCGCGCTGCTGTTCGCCGGCTTCAGCGTGTTCTGGACGCCGCTGGCCTTCCTGCTGTCGGGGCCGGCCTATGGCTATTCCATCGCCACCATCGGCCTGTTCGGGCTGGTCGGCGCCGCCGGTGCGCTGGCGGCCAGTCGCGCCGGCCGCCTGAGCGACCGTGGCCTGGGCCGGCAGGTGACCGGCGGCGGCCTGCTCCTGTTGTTGCTGTCGTGGCTGGTGCTGCTGCTGGCGCCGGTCTCGCTGGCCGCGTTGGTGGTGGGCGTGCTGGCGCTGGACGTGGCGGTGCAGGCGGTGCACATCGACAACCAGAGCACGATCTACCGGCTGGACGAAGGTGCCCGCAGCCGCATCACCGCCGCCTACATGACCTGTTATTTCATCGGCGGCGCGGCCGGCTCGGCGCTGGGCACGCTGGCCTGGACCCGGTCTGGCTGGACCGGCGTGTGCGCGGTGGGCATCGCGCTGGCGGTGGTGGCGCTGCTGGTGCTGCCGCGCGCGCCGGCGCGGCGCTAGGCGGCGGGCGCGGCGGCGGCCTGCACCGGTCCGCCCACCGCTTCGTCGGCCGCGGCGCGCAGGCGCGGCAGCAGTCGCAGGATCAGCGCCAGCTGGGTACGCACCAGCCGCGACTTGTCGTCGCTGTCCTCGGGCAACTGCTCCAGCGCGTCGGCCAGCGTGTCCTCGTCGACTTCGGCCGCAGGTGCAGCCTGCCGTTGCGCCAGTGCCGTGGACAGGCCGGCCAGCGCCTGCTGCAGGCAGCGCTGCGCGTCGCCGACCAGCGGATCGTCGCTCACCGCCGCCTGCGCGCGGTGCGCGCCCAGCGCGGACAGGTAGCCGAGCAGGGTGTTGGACAGGGCCAGGAAGCGGAAACCCGCGTCGAGATTGCCGCGCGCGTAGCCGGGCTCGCGCAGCATGTTGGACAGCGCCACCGACAGCGCGACGTCGGCGTTGTGCATGTCGCGGCGGGCGATGCGGTAGGGCAGGTCGTCGCGCATGCCGCTGCGGTACTGGCCCAGCACCTCGTCCAGGTAGCGCGTGCTGGTGGCGATCACCTGCGCCATCACCCGGTGCAGGCGCCGTCCCTGCCAGTCGGGCAGGATCAGCAGTGAGGCGCTGGCAGCGATGGCGCAGCCGATCAGCGTGTCCAGCAGGCGCGGCCAGATCAGCACGAAGCCGTCGCCGAGCAGGTTGAAGCACAGCAGCGCCATGGTGGTGATCGCGGCGGTGGCGATCACGTAGCGCTCGGTGCGGGTGACGAAGAACAGCAGCGCCGCGGCCAGCGCCAGCAGCAGCTGCAGCGTGGTGCCCGGGAACAGCTGCATCAGCGCCCAGGTCACGCCCAGCCCGACCAGGGTGCCGCCGATGCGCTGCACCAGCCGCAGCCGGGTGGCGCCGAAGTGCGGCCGGCACACGAACACGATGGTGAGCAGGATCCAGTAGCCGTTGCTGGGGTGCACCAGCTTGAGCACGGCGTACCCGGCGATCAGCGCCAGGGCGATGCGCACGCCGTGGCGGAACAGCACCGAGCCTGGCGTCAGCGCCTGGCGCAGCCGGGTGGCCATCTCGCGCAGGGTATGCGGCGAGGAATCGCGCAGGCGGGTGTCGATGCCTTCCAGTGGCGTGTCGGCCAGCGAGGCCTCGGACAACTGTCGCGCGATGCTGGACAGGTTGCTCGCCAGCAGCTGCAGCGAGCCGAGCAGGCGCTGCCAGTGCGGGTTGTGCTGGTCGCGCAGGTACTGCAGCGAATGTTCCAGGTCCTGCCCGGCCTGGCGGTTGCGCTCGCCGTAGTCGAACGGCTGGCGCAGGCGGATGGCCTGGCCCAGCGCCATGCAGGCGCTGCCCTGCAGCGACAGCAGGCGCCGGCAGCGGTACAGCACGTCGCTGTGGAAGAACGCCTCGGTCAGCGCCTCGTAGGGATAGTGCGAGGAACTGGCGCGCTCGTGGAAATCCTGCGCCATGTAGTACAGGCGGAAATACAGGCCGGACTGCACGCCGGGCCGCCCGGAACGGCCGAAGCGGCTGAGGATGGCGGTCTTGGCGGCGTTGAGCGCCTGCACCACGCGCACGTTCTGCTCGGCCAGCGCCAGCCGCCGCGCTTCCAGGTCGCCGTGCCGCACCGGTTCGAACAGGTCGGCCTTGAGCTGCAGGTAGCGGCCGAGCTCGCCGAACAGCCGCGCCAGCCGCTCGCGCACCGGCCGGTTGGCGAACATCACCGTCCACAGGATCGACAGCGCGCCGTACCAGGCCGCGCCGGCCAGCATCTGCGCCACGTCGCGCCAGGCCGCCGCGGTGCCGGTGCCGGCGCCGCGGTGCTGGTCCATGGCGATCATGGTGTAGATCGCCAGCGTCACCGTGGCCTGGCCGATGGAGGCATAACGCTCGCCCAGCGCGCCGAGCAGGGTCAGGGCGAACGCGGCCAGCGCCAGCGCGGCGACGAACGGCAGCGGCCAGTCGAACAACTGGATGACCGCCGCGGCGGCGGCGACGAAGCACAGCAGCGACAGCAGCACCGATTTGCTGCGGCCCCAGCCGTTGTCGTCGGTCTCGGCCACCGCGCTGGCGATGGTGCCCAGGAACAGCGAGGGCAGCGGCTGCAGGTCGCCGCGGTACCAGCACACCGCCATCAGCGTGCACAGCGCGATGGACACGCGCAGCCCGTAGCTGGCCTTCTCGTGGGCCCAGAGCCGGGTCAACAGGCGTTCGGTGGGGCGCATGCCGGTGCCGTGGATCGCGAAGCGTGGGGATGGCCCAGCTTGCCGTGCGGCAATGAAAGCGGCAAGGCAGTGGGGCGATGTTTCCGGGCGCGAAGGAGCGCACTGTAGGAGCGCACTTCAGTGCGCGACGGGGCTCTACCGGGAAAGCCCCATCGCGCACTGGAGTGCGCTCCTACGGGCATCATGGGAAAGCGCCAGCGGAGCAGGCTCGGCCCTACCGGGGTGGTGCGTTGGCCTCGCGCATGAAATCGACGAACACCCGCAGCTTGGGCGCGAGCTGCTCGCGCGAAGGGTAGTACACGTGGAAACCCGGGAACGGCGGCTGCCAGGCATCGAGCAGGCGCAGCAGCCGGCCGGCGGCGATATCGTCAGCCGCGGCGGCCTCGAACACCTGCGCCAGGCCCAGCCCGGCGATGGCCATGCGCCGACCGAGCCCGCTGTCGTTGAAGATCGGCCCGCCGCCGACCTCGATGCTGAAATCGTGCCCGTCGCGCGTGAACTCCCATGGCATCAGCCGGCCGTCGCTGCGGCGATAGCGGATGCAGGCATGCGTGGACAGCGCCTCGGGCGTTTCCGGTGGACGGTGCCGGCGCAGATAACCCGGCGCGCCGACCACCACCGTGCGCTGCGGCGGCCCCAGCGGCACGGCAACCATGCCGTCGGCCAGCGATTCGCCCAGACGGATGCCGGCATCGAAGCCCTCGGCCACCAGGTCGGTCAGCGCCGCCTGCACCGCCAGCTCCACCTCGACATGCGGAAACCGCGCGGAGAACGCCGGCAGGTGCGGCAGCAGCATGCGTTCCACCACGATCCGCGGCGCGGTGATGCGCAGGCGCCCGGCAGGAATGTCGCGGCTTTCCTCCAGCGCCTGCAGCGCGCCGCCGATGCGCGCCAGCGCCGGCGCGGCTTCGCGCAGCAGGCGTTCGCCGGGCTCGGTCAGGCCGACCCGGCGCGTGGTCCGGTGCAGCAGGCGCACGCCCAGCCGCCGCTCCAGGCTGCGTACCGACTGCGACGCGGCCGAGGCCGACATGCCCAGTTCGATGGCCGCGCGGCTGAAACTGGCGTGGTGCGCCACGCAGGCGAAGGCCGCCAGTGCCGGCAGCAGCGACGGGTCGATTGTGAAGTCATGCTTCATTGACGTTGCAGATTATCCGGATTTATCGATGGAAGCCCGCCCTCTACAGTGGCCTTCCCCTGAGATGGAGCAACGCCATGAAAACCCGCACCCTCGGCCGCAACGGCCCCACCGTTTCGGCGCTCGGCCTCGGCTGCATGGGCATGAGCGCGTTCTATGGCGGCCGCGGCGACGATGCCGCGGCCATCGCGGTGATCCACCGCGCGTTGGAACGCGGCGTCACCCTGCTCGACACCGCCGACATGTACGGCCCGCATACCAACGAGGTGCTGGTCGGGCGCGCCATCGCCGACCGCCGCGGGCAGGTGTTCCTGGCGACCAAGTTCGGCATCCGCCTCGATCCGTCCGACTCGCAGGCGCGCGGCGTCGACGGGCGGCCCGAGTACGTGCAGGCCGCCTGCGAGGCCAGCCTGAAGCGGCTGGGCGTGGAGCACATCGACCTGTACTACCAGCACCGCGTGGACCCGGCCGTGCCGATCGAGGACACGGTGGGCGCGATGGCGCGGCTGGTCGAGCAGGGCAAGGTGCGCTGGCTCGGCCTGTCGGAAGCGGCGCCGGAGACGATCCGCCGCGCGCATGCGGTGCATCCGATCGCCGCGCTGCAGACCGAGTACTCGCTGTGGTCGCGCGAGCCGGAGGAGAACGGCGTGCTGGCGACGGTGCGCGAACTGGGCATCGGCTTCGTGCCGTACTCGCCGCTGGGCCGCGGTTTCCTGACCGGCGCGATCCGCACGCCGGAGGATTTCGACGCGGACGACTACCGCCGCCATTCGCCGCGCTTCCAGGGCGACAACTTCGCCCGCAACCTGGCGCTGGTGGAACAGGTGCGCGCGCTCGCCGCGGCCAGGGGCGTCAGCGCCGGGCAGCTGGCGCTGGCCTGGGTGCTGGCGCAGGGCGAGGACCTGGTACCGATCCCCGGCACCAAGCGCCTGGCGTATCTGGAAGAGAACCTCGGCGCGCTGGACGTGGCGCTGGACGCCGACGACCTGGCGCGCATCGACGCGGTATTCCCGGTTGCCGCCGCCGCCGGCGCGCGCTACCCGGCTTCCAGCATCGGCAGCGTGCATCGCTGACACGCACCGCGTAGGAGCGGCTTCAGCCGCGAGATGCTTTACAGACAGGCTCCTGCGGAGAGCGGCGAGGGCGCGCCGGTCGATGTCGCTGCGGCGGAGCCGTTGGCCGTTGCCATACGTTGCGCCTCCGCTTTTGAAGGAGCACTTCAGCCGCGAAAGGCGCCTTGCCGGCAAAGCCCTTCGCGGCTGAAGCCGCTCCTACGGGTCGGGGCGGGCTTACTGCTGTTCGCGGGCGATGGCGCGCCAGCCGATGTCGCTGCGGTGGAACTCGTTAGCCCAGTGGATATTCGCCACGCCGGCGTAAGCGCGCTGCTGCGCGTCGGAAACGCTGTCGCCCAGCGCGGCCACGCACAGCACGCGGCCGCCAGCGCTGACCACATTGCCGTCGGCGTCCAGCGCGGTGCCGGCATGGAACACCTTGGCGCTGGCCGGCACGTCGGCCAGGCCGCCGATGACGTCGCCGGTGAGCGGCGTTTCCGGGTACGGCCTGGCGGCCATCACCACGCCCAGCGACGGGCGCGGGTCCCATTGCGCTTCCACGCCGGCCAGCGCGCCGTCGATGGCCGCTTCCACCAGGTCGACCAGGTCCGACTGCAGGCGCAGCATCACCGGCTGGGTTTCCGGGTCGCCGAAGCGCACGTTGAATTCGATCACCTTCGGCGCGCCGCTGGCGTCGATCATCAGGCCGGCATAGAGGAAGCCGGTGAACGGCACGCCGTCGGCGATCATGCCGGCCACGGTTGGTTCCACCACCTCGCGCATCACCCGCGCGTGCACTTCCGGCGTCACCACCGGCGCCGGCGAATACGCGCCCATGCCGCCGGTGTTTGGCCCGGTGTCGCCATCGCCCACGCGCTTGTGGTCCTGGCTGGTGGCCATCGGCAATGCGGTATGGCCATCAACCATGGAGATGAAGCTGGCTTCCTCGCCTTCCAGGAATTCCTCGATCACCACGCGCGCGCCGGCGTCGCCGAAGGCGTTGCCGCTGAGCATGTCGCGCACCGCGGCCTCGGCTTCGTCCAGCGTCATCGCCACGATCACGCCCTTGCCGGCGGCCAGGCCGTCGGCCTTGATGACGATGGGCGCGCCCTTCTCGCGGAGATAGGCCAGCGCTGCCTCGACCTCGGTGTGCACGGCGTAGAACGCGGTGGGAATGCCGTGGCGGGCGAGGAAGTCCTTGGCGAAGGCCTTGCTGCCTTCCAGCTGCGCGGCGGCGGCGGTCGGCCCGAAGATGCGCAGGCCGGCGGCGCGGAACGCATCGACCACGCCGGCCACCAGCGGCACTTCCGGGCCCACCACGGTCAGGCCCACGGCTTCGTCCTGCGCCAGCTTCAGCAGGCCGGCGATGTCGGTGACCTTGACCGCCACGTTGCGGCACTTGCCTTCGGTCGCGGTGCCGGCGTTACCCGGGGCGACGAGCACTTCGCTCACGCGCGCGGACCGGGCCAGCTTCCAGGCCAGGGCATGTTCGCGGCCGCCGGAGCCGATGACGAGGATCTTCATGGGGTCAGTTCCTGTGGGGCATTCAAGGGGAAGGACAATCGGAGGCCTTCAGCGTGGCCTCGAAGAACGTCGCGCCATCGGCATCGACGAAACGGCGGCGCATGCCGCCGCCGGCCGCATAGACCGGTGCCAGCGCCGCTTCGCCGCACAGCTCGCGCATCGCCTCCTGCTCGTCGGCGCGCAGCGCGTCGAACACTTCGGGCCTGGCCTTGGCCATGGCCAAGGTGATGTCCGGGGAACGGATCACCAGCACCAGGTCGTCGCCATGGCGGTGCACCGATTCGACCAACAGTCCGTCGCGATACGGCGCCGGCAACTGCTTGCCGAGCGCGGCGATGGCCCGCTGCTGTGCATCGCCCAGGCCGCCCTTGCCGCAGGCGGCCAGCAGCGCCGGCAACAGGGCCGCGGCGAGAAGCATGCGCGGCACCGGCCGCATCGATGGCAACGCCGCGGCGACGGTGGCCGGGCGTGCCTGTGGGGACCGATGCCGTGGCCGCATGGCTCAGTGCTCGACGTAGAGCGATTCGAGCTGGTCGTCGAACGCGAAATGGTTCGTCATCCAGGCATCGCGCGGGCGGTAGAAGCTCACGCGCCAGCGCAGCGCGTGCTTCTCGAACTTCTGCAGGTAGACGTAGCGCACGAACGACTGGCCGATGCGCTCGGTCCTGACCAGCTCGTAGCCCAGCGGCTTGCCGAAGCGGGCCTCGATGACCTGCCACTGCAGACTGGCGTTGCTGGTCAGCCCGTCGATCTCGGCCGGGTCCATCGGCCAGTACGGCTTGAGCACGGCGAACGCGGCTCCCGGCGGCTGGGTCATGGCCACGTCCATCATCTTCCGCGACAACGCCAGCGTATCGGCCTCGCTGCGCAGCGTTTCCGCGCCGGCGACGGCCGGAAGCGCCAGCAGCAGGAGCACGAGCAGAATGCGCTTCATCCGCCGCGGCCTCAGTGGCGGAAGTGGCGCACGCCGGTGAACACCATGGCGATGCCGTGCTCGTCGGCCGCGGCGATCACCTCGGCGTCGCGCATCGAGCCGCCCGGCTGGATCACCGCGGTGATGCCGGCTTCGGCGGCGGCGTCCAGGCCGTCGCGGAACGGGAAGAACGCATCGGAGGCCATCACCGAGCCCGGCACCACCAGCCCGGCATCGGCGGCCTTGATGCCGGCGATGCGTGCCGAGTATACGCGGCTCATCTGGCCGGCGCCGACGCCAATCGTGCGCTCGTCCCTGGCATAGACAATCGCGTTGGACTTGACGTACTTGGCCACGCGCCAGGCGAACAGCAGGTCGCGCAGTTCGGCGGCGGTCGGCGCGCGCTGCGTCACCGTCTTCAGCTCGTCGGCGGTCATGCCGCGGTTGTCCGCGCTCTGGATCAGCAGGCCCGAACCAATGCGCTTGGTGTCGTAGTTGTTGCGTGCGTCGCCGGCCGGGATGCGCAGCACGCGCACGTTGGCCTTCTTGGTGGCGTACTCCAGCGCGGCCGGCTCGTAGTCCGGGGCGATCAGCACTTCGACGAACTGGCGGTCGAGGATGGCCTTGGCGGTGGCCGCGTCCAGCGTGCGGTTGAAGGCCAGGATGCCGCCGAAGGCGCTGGTCGGGTCGGTGTTGTAGGCCAGCTCGTAGGCGGCGCCGACATCGGCGGCCACGGCCACGCCACACGGGTTGGCGTGCTTGACGATGACGCAGGCCGGTACCTCGAACTGGCGCACGCATTCCCACGCGGCGTCGGCGTCGGCCAGGTTGTTGTAGCTCAGCTCCTTGCCCTGCAGCTGCACGAAGGTGGCCAGCGTGCCCGGCACCGGGTACAGGTCGCGGTAGAACACGCCGCTCTGGTGCGGGTTCTCGCCGTAGCGCAGGTCCATCACCTTCACGAAGGTGGAGTTCATCTGCGCCGGGTATTCCTCGCGCACCGGCACAGCGGCGCTGGTATCGGTCACGGCCGACAGGTAGTTGCTGATCGCCGCGTCGTACTGGGCGACGCGGTTGAACGCGGCCACCGACAGTTCAAAGCGCCTGGCGGCCGACAGCTGGCCGTCGTTGGCGGCCAGTTCGGCCAGCAGCGCGTCGTACTGGTCCGGGCTGGTGGCCACGGCGACGCGGGCGAAGTTCTTGGCGGCGCTGCGCAGCATGGCCGGGCCGCCGATGTCGATGTTCTCCACCGCGTCGGCGAGCGTGCAGTCTGCCCTGGCGGTGACCGACTCGAACGGGTACAGGTTCAGCACCAGCAGGTCGATCGGGGCGATGCCATGTTCGGCCATCACCGCGTCGTCGGTGCCGGCGCGGCCGAGCAGGCCGCCGTGCACCATCGGGTGCAGGGTCTTGACCCGGCCGTCCATCATTTCCGGAAAGCCGGTGACGTCGGATACGTCCTTGACCGGCAGGCCCGCCTCGCGGATCGCCTTGGCGGTGCCGCCGGTGGACAGCAGTTCGACGTTGCGCGCGGCCAGCGCACGGGCCAGATCGACCAGGCCGGTCTTGTCGGAAACGGACAGCAGGGCCCGGCGCACGGGCAGCAGATCAGCGGACATGGGGGACAGGGGGAAGCGGAAGCGGGCCGGTATTGTAGCGGTCCGCGGCTTGCGGGTTTGGTTGCGGCGGTGACGACTGCAGGCGACGCCGGTCGCTGGCGGCAATCTTGCGTCACCCGACATTCCTGCAGATGGCGGTCAGCGGTCGCCATTGCCCTTTGCCCATCTGGCTGGCGGCACGCGGCGCCGGATTGCCTGGCAGGCGCTGAAGGAACGCGCCACCCAATGGTCGGGACAGGTCTGGAGCAGAGCCCCTTGGTTCCGGACGGGCGCGCCACTGCGCAAAGCACGAACGGCGAACAGCGGCGAGTCAGGACGTGGGGTATGGAGGGCAGGAGACGGGGCGGCAGCGCAAAGCGGCGGCGGGCCTCAGGTCAGCCCGTATTCCTTGAGCTTCTTGCGCAGGGTGGCGCGGTGGATGCCGAGCAGGGCCGCGGCGCGGCTCTGGTTGCCTTCGCAATGGTTGAGCACTTCCACGAACAACGGGATTTCCATCTCGCGCAGGACGATCTCGTACACATCGTCGGCCTCGCAGCCGTCCAGGTCGCGCAGGTAGCGCCGTACGGACTGGGCGACATGTTCGCGCAGCGGCGGCTTTGGAGCGCCACGACTGCTGTCAGGACGGGGGGCGGCAGCGTTCAAGGGAGTTCCCGGATTCGGCGGAGCCGGCGCGGCGCGCCCGGCATGGGGAGGGGAGTCTAGCGCGTGGGCGATGGCGCTGCCATGCCGGTCCGCACGGTCAGCGGAACTCGAAGGTATAAGCCACGGTCGCCGCCGAGGGCTCGCGCAGCAGGAAGGCGACCTGTGCGCTCTGGCCCGGTTCCAGCCGTTGCGCGGGGTCGTGCGCGGCGCCCAGGTAGTCGCGCGGCTGCAGCAGGCGGCGCCCGATCACGCGGCCGTCGGCGTCGGACAGGGACAGCGACAGCGCCGGCCAGGCCTGCGCCCAGCGCGCGTCGTTGCGGAAGCTGGCCTGGACCTGCAGCACGCCCTGGCGACCGGCCAGCGGCCGGACCTCGCGCTGCAGCATGGTGTAGGCCTCGGGCTGGTGCCAGGCCGGCACGCTGCAGCGCAGGACCGCGCACAGCCCGGTCACGACCGGGCGCCAGCCGGCGCGGGCCGCGAGCGTGGCGCGGTCGGCGATCACCACCTGGACGGCGAGCAGCAGGGCCAGCGCGGCCAGCAGCAGCCATTGCCAGCGGGGCGTGCGGCGTGCGGGTGTCGGGGCCGTCGATGCCTGCCGCAGGAAGCTCGGGGCGACGCCCCCTTCCTGCCGCGCAGTGTCCTCGTCCGGTTCCATCGGCGTGTCGTCGCCCGGCGCGGCGTCCAGCGTCGGCTCCTGCGCGTCGGCCATCGCGGGCGGTGCGTCTTGCTCCGGCGCATCCGCAACGGCATCGGCCTGCGTTGCCGCCGGCGCCGCAGGTCGGGGAGGCGGCCCGCTCTGCAGGAGCGTGGCCAGCGAAGGACGGGGCGGCGTGGTTTCTTCGCTCATGGCGGGACGGTCGGGGACGCTGGCGTCATTCAAGCACGGCGTACGCCGGTGATGCGCATCCAGTCGCCGTCCTGCACGGCTTCCAGCCGCTCAAACCACGGCGCGTAGCGTTCCAGCAGTTCGCCTTCCTGTCCGTGCAGGATGCCGGACAGTGCGATGCGGCCGCCCGGCGCGACACGCGCGGCCAGCAGCCCGGCCAGCGCGTCCAGCGCCGAGGCCAGGATGTTGGCGACGACGACCGGATAGGTCGCCACCGGTTCGTCTTCGGGCAGGTAGGCGGCGATGCGCACGCCGTTGCGCTCGCCGTTGTCGGCGGTGGCGGTCAGCGCCTGCGGATCGTTGTCCACGCCCACCGCGGTGGCGGCGCCGAGCTTGAGCGCGGCCAGGGCGAGGATGCCCGAGCCGCACCCGAAATCCAGCACGCTGCGGCCGGCCAGTTCGCCGTCGGCGGCCAGCTGGTCGAGCCAGCGCAGGCACAGCGCGGTGGTCGGGTGGGTGCCCGAGCCGAACGCCAGGCCCGGATCCAGCCGCACCACGGCGGCGTCCGCCGCCTGCGCCGCTTCGGGCAGTTCATGGTTCCACGGCACGATCCAGGTGCGCTGGCCGAACTGCATGGGCTGGAACTGGTCCAGCCAGGCGCGTTCCCAGTCCTCGTCCTCGACCGAACGGAAGCCGGCGCTGCTCCAGTCCAGGCCGGCGTCGAAGGATTCCAGCGCCGCCAGCAGCGCCAGCGCATTGGTGTCGGCCGGGAACAGCGCGGTCAGCACCAGTTCGTTCCACAGCGGCGTCTGCCCCACGCCCGGTTCCAGGATCGCGCGCTCGTTGCTGGTGTCGGCATCGGCATCGAGCATCGTCACCGCCAGCGCGCCGACGTCCTCCAGGGCGTTTTCGTAGCGGGGCTGGGTGGCTTCGGTGCAGCGCAGGGTCAGTTCGAGGAAAGGCATGGGGATGACGACGACAACGGAACGGAAGCGGGCATCCTAGACGAGGCGGCGGCCGAATGCGCGCGGCGCCCATGGGAAGCGCGTAGGAGCGGCTTCAGCCGCGATGGGGCTTCCATGGATTTTCGTGAAAGCCCATCGCGGCTGAAGCCGCTCCTGCGGGGCCGGGAACGGAAGAAGGCGGGTTGCCCCGCCTTCTCCGGTCACCGCATCGGTCGCGCCGCTCAGGTCAGCGCAATCGACTGGTTCTTGCGCTCGGCCAGGCGCTTTTCCAGGTAGTGGATGTTCTGCCCACCGGCCTGGAAGCCCTTGTCGCGCATGATGCGCTGCTGCAGGGCGACGTTGGTCTTGATGCCGTCCACGACCATCTCGCTCAGCGCCACCCGCATGCGGGCGATGGCGGTGTCGCGGTCCGGGCCGTGCACGATCAGCTTGCCGATCATCGAGTCATAGTTGGCCGGCACGCGGTAGCCGCCGTAGATGTGCGTATCCACGCGCACGCCCGGGCCGCCCGGCGGGTAGAAGCCGGTGATGGTGCCGGGGCAGGGGAAGAACGTCTCCGGGTCCTCGGCGTTGATGCGGCACTCGATGGCGTGGCCGTTGATCTTGATGTCGCTCTGCTTGATCGACAGCTTGTGCCCGGCGGCGATCTTCAGCTGCTCGGCGACCAGGTCGATGCCGGTGATCATCTCCGTCACCGGGTGCTCCACCTGGATGCGGGTGTTCATCTCGATGAAGTAGAAGCGGCCGTTCTCGAACAGGAACTCGAAGGTGCCGGCGCCGCGGTAGCCGATGCGGATGCAGGCTTCCACGCAGACCTTGCCGATCTCCTCGCGCAGTTCCGGGGTGATGCCCGGCGCTGGCGCTTCCTCCACCACCTTCTGGTGGCGGCGCTGCATCGAGCAGTCGCGTTCGCCCAGGTGGATGGCGTTGCCCTGGCCGTCGGCCAGCACCTGGATTTCCACGTGGCGCGGGTTCTCCAGGAACTTCTCCATGTAGACCATGTCGTTGCCGAACGCGGCCTTGGCTTCCTGCTTGGTGGTGGCGATGGCGTTGACCAGCGCGCCCTCGGTGTGGACCACGCGCATGCCGCGGCCGCCGCCGCCGCCGGCCGCCTTGACGATGACCGGGTAGCCGATCTCGCGGGCGATCTTGACGTTGGTGGCCGCATCGTCGCCCAGCGGGCCGCCCGAGCCGGGCACGCACGGCACGCCGGCGGCCTTCATCGCGCGGATCGCTTCGACCTTGTCGCCCATCAGGCGGATGGTGTCGGCCTTGGGGCCGATGAAGATGAAGCCGGACTGCTCCACGCGCTCGGCGAAATCGGCGTTCTCGGAGAGGAAACCGTAGCCGGGGTGGATGGCCTGCGCGTCGGTGACCTCGGCCGCGGCAATCAGCGCCGGGATGTTGAGGTAGCTCTCCGACGACGGTGCCGGGCCGATGCAGACCGACTCGTCGGCCATGGCCACGTGCTTGAGATTGCGGTCGACGGTGGAATGCACCGCGACCGTGCGGATGCCAAGGGTGTGGCACGCGCGCAGGATGCGCAGCGCGATCTCACCCCGGTTGGCGATTACGACTTTGTCGAGCATGGGAGGTCCTTTTCGGGACCGGGGACCGGGGACCGGGGACCCGGGAAAGCAACAGCCACAGCGCTTGCGCCTGGCTTCTGCCTTCCCGGGTCCCCGGTCCCGTGTCCCGGGTCCCGGCTTGTCAGGCGATCACGAACAGCGGCTGGTCGAACTCCACCGGGTTGCCGCTCTCGCCGAGGATGGCGACCACGGTGCCGGACACTTCGGCCTCGATCGGGTTGAACATCTTCATCGCCTCGATGATCGCCAGCGTCTCGCCGGCCTTGACCTGCTGGCCGACGCTGACGAAGGCCGGCTTGTCCGGCGACGGCGACGCGTAATAGGTGCCGACCATCGGCGCGCGCTGCACGTGGCCGTCCGGCAGGGCGTTGCCCGGCTTGGCGGTGCCGCCGGTGGAGGCTTCGGTCGGCGAACTCATCGGCATGGACGGCGCGGCCGCGGGAGCCGGGGCGGCGACGTGGACCGGGGCGGCGACCATCGGCGCCGGCGCGTAACCGCCGACCGGGGTGCGCGACAGGCGCACGGATTCCTCGCCTTCCTTGATCTCGATCTCGGCCAGGTTCGACTCTTCCAGCAGGTCGATCAGCTTCTTGATTTTGCGCAGGTCCATAGGATGCCTCTTGGGTGTTGGCGGCGACGGCGCGTTCGCGCCCGCCGCCGGGGAATGGGGATCAGAGCCGCTGCAGCGCGGCGTCCATGGCGTAACGGTAGCTGTCCGCGCCGAAGCCGCAGATGACACCGGCCGCCTTGTCGCTGAAATAGCTGTGCTGGCGGAAGGGTTCGCGGGCGTGCGGGTTGGACAGGTGGATCTCGATGAACGGGACGGCCACGGCGGCCAGCGCGTCGCGCAGCGCCACCGAGGTGTGGGTGAAGGCGGCCGGGTTGATCAGGATGAAGGCGGTGCCGTCGCCGCGCGCGGCCTGCACCCGGTCCACCAGCACGTGTTCGGCGTTGGACTGCAGGCTCTCCACCGCGTGCCCCGCCGCCCCGGCCTGCCGCGCCAGCGCCGCGTCGATGTCGGCCAGCGTGGTGTGCCCATAGACCTCCGGCTCGCGGGTGCCGAGCAGGTTCAGATTGGGGCCGTGGAGGACCAGCAGTTTCGCCATGTGCCAGCGGTGGGCGGGAAAGGGCGGCAGTGTGAGCGAACCGGGCAATGCTGTCCAGTTCGGCGAAATTGACGACGTTTTAATCGGATGTTTGAATTCCGGGGGTTGCTGCTTCCGGGTTCCGTGCCGCAGCAGGCTTCACACGGATGGTGCCTTTGGATGCGGGGCTTGCCCCGCATGGGCCTACCGGGAAGGCTTCACGCGGGGGGCAGCCCAGCCTCTACGGCGTTGCCGCCCATTCCTCGATTTCCCCGGCCTTGAACGGCCCCAGCTTCTGCTTCACCACGCGGCCCTCGGCGTCGATCAGCACGCTGTAGGGCAGCAGGCCCTGGCTGTTGCCGAGCCTGACGCTGGCATCGGCCGGCCCCGGTGTTTCCAGCACGATCGGGTAATACACCGGCACGTTGCCGAGGAAATCGAGCACGGCCTCGTGCGTGTCCAGCGCCAGCCCCACCACCTGCGGACCGCTGTCGGCGTGGCGGGCGGCGAAGCGCGCCAGTTCCGGCATTTCCTCGATGCACGGCGCGCACCAGCTGGCCCAGACGTTGATCAGCAGCGGCCGGCCGAGGAAGCGGTCGGGGAACTGCACCGGCATGCCGTCCAGGTCGGGCAGGGTGAAAGCAGGCACCGGGGCGCCCGGCGCCAGCGCGGGCGCCGCAGCGACCGGCGCGGTCGAAGGCTCGCTCATCGCGGGAATCGCCGGGCCGGCCGGGCGGCCCAGCCAGGCGCCGGCGGCCAGTCCGGCCGCCGCGGCGATGCCCGCCACCCACCACAATGCGCCGCGCATCTCAGCGGGCCGCGCGCAGCAGCGCGTCCTCGACGATGGACTGGGTCAGCACGGTCGGCAGCACGCGCGGCGGCGCGCCCGGCCCGTACACCACGTAGAGCGGCACGCCCACGGCCTTGTGCTGTTCCAGGAAGGCGCTGATCTGCGGGTCGACGTTGGTCCAGTCGCCGTGCATGTACACCGCGTCCACCCGCTTGAGGGTGTCGCGGAACGTGTCGCGGTCGAGCACGTTGCGCTCGTTGGCCTTGCAGGTCACGCACCAGTCGGCGGTCATGTTGACGAACACCACGCGGTTGTCCGCGCGCAGCCGGTCCAGCATCTCCGGCGAGTAGGCGACCGTGCCCTCGCTGGCCGCGCGCGCCGGCGGCTCCATGCGGGTCACGCCCCACACCGGGACCAGCGCCAGCAGGGCCAGCAGCGCGCCCAGCGCCATGCCGGCGCGGCGGCTCCGCCAGCGGCTGCGCTCGAACCACCACAGCCCCAGCGCCAGCAGTGCGGCGCCGGCCAGCAGCAGCGCCATCGCATCGATGCCGCGCTGCTTGCCCAGCACCCACAGCAGCCAGATCGCGGTCAGGTACATCGGGAACGCCAGCACCTGCTTGAAGGTTTCCATCCACGCGCCCGGACGCGGCAGGCGTCCGGCCAGCGCCGGCACGAAGCCGATCAGCAGGAACGGCAGCGCCAGGCCCAGGCCCAGCGCCAGGAACACCAGCATCGCCATCGCCGCCGGCGCGGTGAAGGCATAGCCCAGCGCCGGGCCCATGAACGGCGCGATGCAGGGGCTGGCGACCACGCAGGCGAGCACGCCGGTGAAGAAGTCGCCGGCCGCGCCGCGGCGGCTGGCCAGCGACTGGCCGATGCCGCCCAGGTTGCCGCCCAGGGTGAACACGCCCGACAGGCTCAGGCCGACCACGAACATCAGGTAGGCCAGCGCGGCGATGAACCACGGGTGCTGCAGCTGGAAGCCCCAGCCGGCGGCCTGCCCGGCCGCGCGCAGGGCCAGCACCAGCGCGCCGATGGCGGTGAACGCGACCAGCACGCCCAGCGTGTACCACAACGCATGGCGGCGGGCGTGCTGGCGGCTTTCGCCGCTCTGCGCCAGCCCCAGCACCTTCAACGACAGCACCGGCAGCACGCACGGCATCAGGTTGAGGACCAGGCCGCCGGCGAGGGCCAGCAGCAGGATCCAGGCCAGCGAATCGGTGGTGCCGGCGGCGGCCGGCGGCTGGCTGCGGCCGGCGTTGTCGGCCGAGGCGTCGGGGGCGGCTGGCGACGCGGCGCCGTTGCCGTCGTTGGAGCGGACCACCAGCGGCTGCGGGGCGGGCGGGTTGAGCGGATCGACGGCCGGCAGGTCGGCCGGCCTGCGGCCGCTGGGCAGCGGCGGGATCACCAGCGGGGTCACCGCGGCCTCTCCGCTGGGCGACACCTTGCCGGCCGGCAGCGACAGCCTGACCCGCCGGGTCATCGGCGGATAGCAGATGCCGTCGGTCTGGCAGCCCTGGAAGGTGGCCACCAGCGTCGCCGGACTGGCGTCGGCGCGCTCGCGGTGCAGCGGCAGCGGCACGTCGACCTGGTCGAAGTACACCACCACGTTGCCGAAGTGCTCGTCGCGGTACGACTTCCCGGCCGGCCACTGCGGCTTGCCGGTGCGGATGCCGGCCGCGCCTTCCAGCGCCAGCGAGGTGCGGTCGCGGTAGAGGTAGTAGCCCGGCGCGGGCGTGAAACGCAGCAGCAGGCGGTTGCCGTCGTCGACGATCGCCTCGAAGCCGAACGCCTGCTCAGACGGCAGTGGCAGGCTCTGCGCCGCCGCGGTGCCGGGCAGCTTCAGGCCGCCGCCGTCGGTGCGCGCCAGCGGGTTGAACATGGGCGCCCCGCCCGCTGGCGCGGCCGCCGCGGTGGGCAGCGCCACCTCGACGGTGCGTTTCTGCGGCGGATAGCACACCCCGGCATCGGCGCAGCCCTGGTAGCGAATCTCCAACGTCACCGTCCCGGTGCCGGCGTCCGCGGTGCCGGGCAGGGTGGCCTTCAACTGGTGGTGGTAGGTCTCGACGTCGCCGAAGAACTCGTCGTGCTTCTTCTCGCCGGCGGGCATCTGCAGCGCGCCGGCGCCGAACCCGGGGCCGGCCTTGACGCTGGTGCGGTGGCGATAGAGGTAATAGCCCGGCGCGATGTCCCAGCGCAGTTCGATCCGGTCGCGCGTCGGCGCCTCGACCTGGAGGGCGAAGGCCTGGTCGACCGGCAGCAGGTCCTTCTCGTTGACGGCCAGGGCGGGAAGGGCGCAGAGCGAGGACAGGCACAGGGCGGTGAAACGGCGCAACAGCATCTTCAAGTCAGGTGTCCTCGCGGGTCTGGGCCCGGATCCAGTCCAGGTAGGCCGGCAGGCCGGCGCTCGGGGAAAGCGCCAGTATCTCCGGCAATTCATAAGGGTGCTGCTGGAGGATCGCCGCCGTCAGCGCCTCCAGGCGGTCGGCGGTGGTCTTGGCCAGCAGCTGGACCTCGTCCGCCTGCTCGACCTGGCCCTGCCAGCGATACACAGACTGCATCGGCGGCAACAAGTTCACGCAGGCGGCCAGGCGGCGCTCGACCAGCAGGCGGGCCAAGGCCTGGGCCGTGGCGGTATCGGGGAAGGTGCAGAAGACCAGGCGGGCGTCATGGGCGTCCATGCCGGAATTTTCGCAGAAATCGGCGCGGCACCTCCCCATATTCCTTATGGTTGTTTGACATCGTTGTCACGCCTTGACAACGATCCGTTCCTGAGGTGGCGCCCGTGATTGATCTGTGATGAAATTCACGTGCGTACCTTGCGGCTGTTTGCGCTTCATCAAAAGGGGGAATGCTGTGGGCCGGCGGAATCATCAGGGCTTCACGCTCATCGAACTCATGGTCGTGGTGGCCATCCTGGCCATCCTGGCCGCCATCGCGCTGCCCGCCTATGGGCGCTACGTCACGGTCGGCAAGACCCGCACCGCGCAGGCCGACCTGCGCGCGCTGTCGGCGGCGCTGGAGAACCACCGGCAGCGCACCCTGTCCTATCCGAGCGTGACCCCGGCCAACGTGGCGGCCGTCAAGGCGGCGTTCCCGGCCTGGAGCCCGGCGTCCAAATCGGCCGATTTCGGCTTTTCGGCCAACTCCAGCGGTTCCGGCTACACCCTTACCGCCACCGGCACGGGCAAGCTCAGCGGCTGCACCCTGACCCTGAAGCAGGACGGCGCCACTACCAATTCGGGCTGCCTGGTGGGCTGGTGATGAAGCGCGCGGCCGGCTTCACGCTGATCGAACTGATGGTCACTCTGGCGGTGATGGCGGTGCTGGCCGCGGCCGGCATGCCGTTCGCGCTGTCGTGGATGGACAGCAACCGGCAGATGCAGGCGCGCAACCTGATGTGGGAAGGCATCTCGCAGGCGCGCGCCGTGGCGCTGCGCAATCCCGGTGAGGCGGTGCAGGGCGCCGTATCGGCGAAGCTGCAGCGCACCGGCAACACCCTCAAGGTGGTGGGGGCCGGCAGCAACACCGCGCTGTGGACCGGCGAACTGCCTGATGGCGCCACCACCCAGTTGGCCAACGCCGCGGGCAGCGCATCGGGCGACCTGTCCTGCGTGGCCTTCGACAACCGCGGGCAGCGCGTCACGGCGGGCTCGGATTGTGTCATCGCCGCCGACAGAACCCGCATCGCGGTCGGTTTCAGCAGCCAGGATGTCCTCCATGTCGATCTGCTCTGATCCGCGTCGCCGCCAGCGCGGCGACATCATGCTCGAAGCCCTGGTGGGCGTACTGATCACCAGCGTCATCGGCGCCGGGCTCGCCCACGTGGTCGGCCGGGTGCTGAGCAGCCAGCGCGACGCCAAGGTCGAGAACCTGGTCGTCGAACAGCTGCGCAGCCAACTGCAGGGGGAAGGCGTGGGCCTGTGCGACGGCCGCACCGTCACCGTCGCGTTGCCGGACGGTGACAAGACCGTCAACGTGGCGTGCGAGAGCGCGGCGGCCAACGTGACGGTGTCCGGGATCACGCATGCGGTCGATGCGCCGCAACGCATCGACCTGGAAGTCTCCGCCAGCGACCTGGGCGTCAGCGGCGCGGCCCTGAAGCTGTCGTCGAGGCAATAGGATGAAGGCCACACGCACCCGCCAGCGCGGCCAGAGCCTGATCAGCATGATGATCGGGCTGGTCATCTCGCTGATCACGATCGCCGCGATGCTGACCCTGTACAAGACGATGGTCGGCGTTTCCAACGAGGCGTCGGTCGCGGCGCGCCGCGACGGGCAGGTGTCGGCCGGCCTGCTGGCGGCGCAGATCGAACTGCAGTCCGCCGGGTTCGGCGTGGCTCCCACCGAACCGCTGAGCCAGCGGCTGGCCATTTCCAACGACGGCAAGCAGGTGGCATGGCGCTACAACGACGGCGCCAACCGCTGCGCCGGGCTGTGGGTGGACGGCAACGGGCTGTACCGGCTGCCGACCAAGAGCGGCTGCGCCGACGCCAGCGCCGCCTCGTGGAATGCCACAGAACGCGTCCCCATGGCGCTGATGCCCACCACGGCCGATGGCAGCCTCATCGCTTTCGGCGCCGACGAACGGGGTGGGGCGACGCTGTCGGGCTTTTCCTTCCGGCAGGAAGACGCTGCCTGCCTTCCCTACATGCAGCAGGATTTTTCCGGCACGCCCGCGCCCACCGCGCAGCGGGTGGCCTTGGCCAACGCGGCCGATACCGAACGGTTGTTCTCCGTCTGCCTGCCCAACCTGACCGTGGTCTCCGCGACTCCGCCGGCCGTCTGATGCTGCAAGGAACCCGCACATGAAAAGGAATCGCAAGCATCCGTCCGTACCGCCGCGCCGCCAGCGCGGCGTCGCGACCCTGCTGATCGTGCTGGTGGTCGGCCTGGCGGTCTCGGTCACCGTGGCCGCCACCGTCTATTCGCTGCGCGGTACCCAGGCCAAGCAGCTGACCACGCACTCGGCCACGGCCGCGCAGGCGGCGGCATGGCGCGGCGTGGAGGCGCTGCGCCAGTACCTGCTGCAACTGGACAAGACGCAGTTGGCGGGGTTGAGCGGCGAGGTGACCGGCATGGGCGCCCTGGGCGTCAGGTCGGCTTCCATCGTCGGCGTTGCCGCCAGCGGCCTGGACAGGTACCGGGTGAACGCCACCGTCACCGGCGAGGCGGGCGTGGGCAGCGCCCTGACCACCGCCACCGTGGAAGTGGTCTACGACGTGGGGCCGGGGAGCGGTACGCCGGGCGTTCCGCCGGTGTGTGCGTCGATGCCCACGGCGCCGATGGTGTTCAACGGCAACCTGGACTACAGCGGTGGTGGCTTGGACGTGGTCAATGCCGTTGATTACGAGAACATCGTGGTAGCGGGAGACCTGACCATCCAGAGCGGTTCAGCGGCGAAGGTTTCCGGCTGTGTGAAGGGTAATGTCAGCCTGACGGGTGGTGGCCTCAAGGAGAATGGGCACCTGTACACGGAAAGCGACATCACCATCAAGAGCATGACGCCGCCCAATGGCACCACGCTGTGGGCAAGGCAGATCGGCATGGATGGCTCGGCGTCGAGTGCGATATTCGTGGCGCTCAAGGCGGGAGCGTACAAAGTAAATCTCGATGCCGGTGGCACCACCGTGGCTACGGCGAACATTGGTGGTTCGTTGATTCCCTCCACCGTCAGTGGCGGCATTCCATGGGCCAACGGCACTGTGCTGCCTTCCGCTGCGGCGGCAAGCCCGGTCCTGGTGACCTTGGCCGACAAAACCACGACGTTCCTGCTCGACCTCAAGAAGATTTCAGTGGATACGGCCACCGGCACGGTGAGCGACGCTGCAGCCGCGTCTGAGCGGCTTAGTGGGACGGGCAGCATGCCGGACAGTTTCACGTTCCGCTCGAATGCCATTCATGGCGGCGGAGTGACCACGGAGGGCCTGGCGCCCAAGAAGGGCTCGGGCACCGGATTGGTCTGGGGCCATGCCGTCAGCATGGGGCTGAACAGTAGCGGCGGTCTGACTGGTGATTTCGCCGTGGGGCAGCTCTACGCCAACGGCCATCTTGCGCTTGGCAACGGCAACGTGGGTAACCTGGTGGGCGGCGGCAATCTCGAGGTGAAAGGCGGCAGCCTATCGGTGAGTGGTTCCGGTCGGGTGGCGGGATCCATCAACAAGACCATCGCGAACGTGCAGGCCGGGCAGGCTGGCACCAGTCCGGGCCTGCCCGGTGTCCCGTATTGCGACGCACGAGTGAAGGCGGTGGATGCCGATAACTACAAAAATGCGGCGAACTATGTGTTCGAGTCGATGAATGGCGTGCCGCAGCTGACCATCCAGAACGTCAAACGCGCCGACGGTACCCCCATCGACGGCGTGTATCCGTTGAAGAGCCCGACGGCCGAGCAGCTGGTGGTCCTGCAGGATCTGATGACCTGCAACAACACCAATGACAAGGGGTGCCAGAATATCCGGCAGGCGGATGGAAGCTGGTTGCTGAACGGTGTCGGCAAGATGCCGCCTGGCGTGTTGTGGTTTGATGCGTCGGTGAAGGTGGATGGCACCAGCATGGATCTGCTCAACAGCATCATCGTCAAGGGCAAGGATTGCGAAAAAGATGCCGTTCTGGATTGCAAAGGGAATGTCAATCTCACCAGTTCGGGGCACGGGAAGCTGATTGCTCCCAATTTCGCGGGTGTGAGCAAAGTCTGCGGCGCTGCTTTCTACCCAAGCAACCTGTGCGCCAGCCGTACTGCGTTTGTGACCTGGGAGGACGCAGACAAGAAGACCTATACCGGGTTGCCGATTGCCAACAGCGCGGTCATTACCGAAGGCAATGCGACGATCTCCGGTTGGAGTATCGACGGCAGCGTGCTGCTGGGCAGGATGCTCTCCACCAGCGGCGCCAAGGTGACCATCCGCGGCAGCCTGACGGTAGGCAGCAACAAGCGTTCGGACACCACCATCTCCGCCGGCGGCATCGTGGTCGACGTGCCGTCGGGCGACGGCAGCCTCAGCGTGGTGCCGATCTGCAGCGTGGAGACCTCGCCGATACCCGCGGGCCCGCCCAGCGCGTCCGTGCTCTGGTCCCGCTATCTCTGATACCGGGACCCGACGGGCGACCTCCGCCCGTCGAACGCCGGCGCACGATCCGGCACTGCGGCGTCCGCTGGGTGACCTTCCCTCATGCCGACGCCGCCCCCGCGGCAACAGGGAAGGCTGCGCAGGCAGGGCAGGAGTGCGCCTCCAGCGGTCAGGTGCACGAAGTTCCATCCGGCCCCTTGAAAGCCTTCCGGCGGTCCCCATCTCCCAGCCAAGCCCGTTCGACGGGCGTTTTTACGCGTGGTGCCGCCATTGCCGGAAAGCAGGGTGGCAACCGCCGGACTTTCCAGACCAATCAACAACTTAAGAGGTCTCACATGAGCATCAAGCCGCTGCACGACCGCGTCGTGGTCAAGCCCATCGAAGCCGAGGAAGTCTCTGCCGGTGGCATCCTGATCCCCGATTCGGCCAAGGAAAAGTCCACCAAGGGTGAAGTCGTGGCCGTCGGCCCCGGCAAGCCGCTGGACAACGGCAGCGTCCGCGCCCCCGCGCTGAAGGTCGGCGACAAGGTCATCTACGGCCAGTACGCCGGTTCGACCTACAAGGCCGACGGCGTCGAGTACAAGGTGCTGCGCGAGGACGACGTGCTCGCCGTCATCGGCTGAGCCGCGTTCCCGATCGCTTCCCAAGACCCCTTACACCCCTGATCCACTGAGGTATAGCAATGGCTGCCAAGGATATCCGTTTCGGTGAAGACGCCCGTTCGCGCATGGTGCGCGGCGTCAACATTCTCGCCAACGCCGTCAAGGCGACCCTGGGCCCGAAGGGCCGCAACGTCGTGCTCGAGAAGAGCTTCGGCGCCCCGACCATCACCAAGGACGGCGTGTCCGTCGCCAAGGAAATCGAACTGGCCGACAAGTTCGAGAACATGGGCGCGCAGATGGTGAAGGAAGTCGCTTCCCGCACCAACGATGACGCCGG
>Ga0206117_100494_pt1 | contig 39285 bp, 31 predicted proteins | sample 3A5Ametagenome_FD_177997 | JGI IMG/M metagenome (GOLD analysis project Ga0206117, IMG submission 177997) | Enriched microbial communities from leaf-cutter ant dump, University of Wisconsin, Madison, United States - 3A5A | ecosystem: Environmental > Terrestrial > Nest > Insects nest > Nest dump... | reverse complement strand
CCGAGCATAATGCATCTCACCACTAATGATCTGAAAATTCTTACCATCCAATAGGAATTGGTTTCCGTTGATTTTAAACGTATGCTGCTTACCAATTTGGGCTTGAACAGAAAAGCACCCAAAAAGCAATAAGATGGCCAAGGGTACCAAAAAGATATTTTTATTCAATCTCATATATAGAGCTTTTAGAAGTGTTTTTATTTAGAATTTTGATTTGAATCTTTACGGATGACGCTAATGGTATAGGCATATTGATACTCTTTAGCACGGAAACGATATTTATCCAATGGCTTAGAACCCCACGAATCCAAGCCTGCTACGCCTCTCTGAAACAAGTCCACATTTAAGATCACCCTATCCGATGGAATGATGTCTGATGGATGTTGTTGTTTCTTGGTAGTCCCTGGATCCCAATCTTCGGTTCTATAATTAGTGGCACTTACCGATAAAGGCTGTGCTCCTTTAATCTGCAAACCATTGCCTTCATTATCGGTAAGGGTAAACCAGCGCACATCTGTTTTGTTGCCCGCCTCCTGTGGTCGATAATAAGGAAAAGCTTGTTCTCCTACCTTACCGCTCCATACCGACATAAATGCATCTTGGTAACGATCTACGTAATTTTCCCAAGGTCCACGGCCATACCAAGTAAAATTGTTATACTCTTTAGGTAGTTCCATATTCATACCCAAACGCATCATTTCTGGCAAATCATCAGCTAATGCTTTGTAATGAGTGTTTACGGTAAGTGAACCATCACTATTGATGGTGTAAGCTACTTCTACCTTGACGGCTACTCCCTGTGGTTGAAACTCATAATTTAAAGTCACTGCGTCTGCTTTTTCATCGATGCCTTTGAAGCTAACTTTTTGTGATATGGAAGCCATTTCCCAAAGTCTCAAATTGTACTGCGCTTGCGAACCAAAATCGTTATCAGTAGGTGCCCTCCAAAAATTCAATTTTGGCATTTTAGCAATCAATTGTTTGGAGGCTCCTTTAATATCTGTTAAAGCCCTATTGTCTTTTCCAAATTCATACGTAATGCCATTTGCAGTGAAACTGAACTTTTGTTGTGTTTCTTTTTTCTCAATTTTTGCCTGATTAGCCGTTTTGCCTACCGCAGCGAAATAATTATTGTTTGTAAATGCAAATTCTCCCTTGGCAACTTCAAATCCTACAGGAAGAAATTTAGTCGCTGTTTTTCTGTGTGCATACACCTGCAAGTAGTATTCTACCCCTGTTGCAAATGCCAATTTAGGCAGTTTCAACGTCACTTCTTTTCTTGAATCGGCAGCAATAGCAACCTCAAAATTACCTTCAGCTACATTTGTTCCATTTTTTAACAATCCCCACTTAAAACCATATTCTTGGCTGGTAATTGGCGTAAACTTAAAGTCGTTGATTACGGTAAGCACCCCGTTATTTAGGTCTTTGGCTTCAAATAATATATTTTGATAAACCTTTTTAACGATATGAGTGTGCGGCATATATTGCTGATCTGGCGTAACAATACCGTCCATACAGAAATTACCATCATTTGGCTTATTAAACCCGTTCAAATCACCACCATAGGCCCAATATTCGCGACCTTGCTCATCCTTTGTTTTAAAGCCATGATTGTACCACTCCCAAATAAAGCCTCCTTGCATATTTTTACTGGTACGCATCAAATCCCAATAATCTTGGAAATTACCCATACTGTTTCCCATCGCGTGTGCATATTCGCACATGATGTAAGGTTTGCCTAAATCTTTGGCAGCATCGCGTACCATACTATCCCAAGAAGGGTACATATGACAAATGATATCTGTATTTCTATCTCTCTGATAAGCTTGCTCGTATTGTACTGGTCTGCTTTTATCTCTAGCTTTTGCCCAATCGTACATATCAAAAAAAGCTTTTCCGTTACTGGCCTCATTACCTAAGGACCAAAATATCACCGAAGCATGGTTTTTATCCCTTTCAATTAACCTGATGATCCTGTCCATGTGAGCAGCTTTCCACTCTGGAAAATTAGAAACATTGTTAGGTCCGTAGCCCAATCCGTGCGATTCAAGATTAGCTTCATCTACCAGATAAATACCATATTCATCACACAGCCTATACCATAAAGGTTGTTGTGGATAGTGAGAAGTACGTACGGCATTGATGTTAAGCTCCTTAAACAATTGGATGTTACGGAGCATCACCACCGAATCAACCACCTGACCTGTTTGCGTATTAAATTCATGCAGGTTAACCCCTTTAAACAGCACACGCTTTCCATTGATCAGTACTTGGCCGTCCTTTATTTCTACTTTTCTAAAGCCAATACGGTGAGAAGTGCTTTCTATCAGATTTTTTTGGTCATCCTTTAAAGTCACCAACATCGTATATAGGTTAGGTGTTTCCGCAGTCCATTTTAGCGGAGCATTCACCACGCCATCAAATGTCAACGAATCAATTGCTTGAGCCGCTAACTTGATTGGCTTTTGCTGACTAAAAACCTTTTTCCCTGCCTTATCCAAAATACTCACTTCTACCGTTTGAGCGGCAACAGCATTCCCATAGTTTTGGATTTTTACAGAAGTACTAAACACCCCATTTTTGTATTGGGCGTCTAAATCTGGATGCGCAAAAAAATCGAGGATACGAGTTTGGTTAGTAGAATACAAGTACACGCTACGATTGATACCGCCCAATCGCCACATATCTTGATCTTCTAAATAACTACCATCACTAAATTTATGTACTTCACAAGCCAACAGATTACTTCCTTTTTTAAGATAAGGTGTGATATCGAACTCGGCAGGGCTTTTAGAATTTTCGGTATAACCTACTTTCTTGCCATTCACCCAAACGTACATGGAGTTTGTACCGCCTTCAAAATGCAGGAACACTTTTCTGCCGTTCCAATTTTCAGGAATATTAAATTGCTTACGATAAGCGCCAGTTGGCGAATCTTCTTTATTGATAAATGGAGGATTTGAAGGGAAACCGAACCCAGTATTCACATACATAGGAATTCCAAAGCCATTAAACTCCCAGTTGCCTGGTACTGGCATGGTAGTCCACGAACCTGTATTAAATTCCTCTTTAAAAAAACCTGCGGGAACGTCGGCTATTTTACTAAACCAATGAAATTGCCAGTTACCATTTAAAGATTGGTAGTATGGCGAACTTTTGTATTCATTTTTAATTGCTAAGGCTTCTGAGGCGTAAGGCAATAAACTTGATCGCGTTTTCTCTTTATTAATAGCAAATACTTCTGGATTTTCCCAGTCGGGCTTTGATTGTGAATAAGCATTAGTAAGACTTAGACAAGCCAATACCAGTGATATCGTTCTTTTCATTTAACAAAATGTTTATACCTGATTAATAAACGTTAAAAATACATTTATTATTTGAATTTGGTAATTCCTATCAAAATTGTTGAACAATAAGAATTAAATACCATCGTAAAACACTCATTTACAAACAATTAACAACACCATCAATTCAAAAGATTAAAATCACCAACAGACATTTACAAATCATATTGAAGCCAAAAACGTTTTGAATACACGAAAAATTAAGTGATAATGATGTACTTGTTACTAACGAAAGGAAATGCTTAGAAAACAAAAAACCCCGCACTTGCGGGGTTTTGGGAAGTGGTGCCTGCTGGGATCGAACCAGCGACACAAGGATTTTCAGTCCTTTGCTCTACCTACTGAGCTAAGGCACCTCCGTTTGGGAATGCAAATGTAGTTTCTTTTTTTGAAAGGCAAAATTATTTTGAAAAAAAATAACAATTAATTTTATCAAAACAGGCTTTTATCCTAAAAACCAACCAATTAATTTAACACCAAAGCCCTCAATAATTCATAACCATTCTAAATTTAAAAAATTATGCATGCATAATAATATATTTTATACCTAAATCTTTTAACTTCGTTGTACCATTACCCTAATAAACTATGGTTTCACAAATAATATTCGTCTTATTGGTTGTTGCGGGCTCAGCGCTTTTTGCCTATAATGCACGCAAAGTGATCAGGAACATTAAACTGGGAAAAGCTGCCGACCGCAGCGATAAACCTAAAGAACGTTTAATGACCATGTTGAAAGTGGCTTTTGGTCAAACCAAAATGGCCGTAAGACCTGTGCCATTTCTTTTGCACTTGGTGGTTTACCTAGGCTTTGTGATCATTAACCTTGAAGTACTAGAAATCGTCATCGACGGCATATTTGGTACCCACCGCGTATTTGCTGGCTTGGGTGGTCTTTACAATTTTTTAATTGGAAGCTTTGAATTTTTGGCTGCTGGAGTTTGGTTGGCCTGTGCTATTTTTCTCATTAGAAGAAACGTAGTAAAACTAAAACGCTTTTCGGGAATGGAGATGAAAAGCTGGCCAAAATCAGATGCCAACTATATTTTAATTACCGAGATTTTATTGATGTCGGCATTTTTGTTGATGAATGCTGCCGATGCTAAGCTACAAACTTTGGGTGTAGCACATTACCAACAAGCAGGGGCTTTTCCCGTGAGCACGTGGTTGCTAGACCTATTGCCCGACAGCGTGAATACGTTAATTTTTATTGAGCGTTTTTGCTGGTGGTTTCATATTGTAGGTATTTTCGGTTTCTTAAACTACCTACCCTATTCAAAGCACTTCCACATCATGTTGGCCTTCCCAAATACTTATTTTTCAAACTTGAATCCAAAAGGGGAATTCACCAATATGGACAGTGTAACTAACGAGGTGAAGGCTATGCTTGACCCATCGTTTGTACCGGCCGAAACTGCTCCAGGAAAATTTGGTGCAAAAGACATTCAAGACCTTACCTGGGTAAATTTACTCAATGCTTACACCTGTACAGAATGTGGACGATGTACTTCTGTATGTCCAGCAAACATGACTGGAAAACTACTTTCGCCACGTAAAATCATGATGGATACCCGCGACCGTATGGAGGAAGTAGGGAAAAACATCGACAAACATGGTGCAGATCATCAAGATGGCAAATCTCTATTAGATGATTACATTACAAGAGAAGAAATTTGGGCCTGTACCAGCTGTAATGCTTGTACGGAGGCTTGTCCAGTAAATATTGACCCACTTGGCATTATTGTAGAATTGAGAAGATATGCCGTAATGGAAGAATCTGTGGCGCCAGCAAGCATCAATGCGATGTTGGGCAACGTAGAAAACAATGGCGCTCCTTGGAAATACTCGCCTGCTGACAGGTTTAATTGGGCTGAAGGGAATTAAGGAGCAAGGAGCAAGGAGCAAGGAGTAAGGATTAAAGAGCAAGGAACAAAGATTAAAGATTATGAATTCAAGTATTGATACTTGACACTCATTACTAGATACTAAAAAAATGGAATTCAAAGTACCAACCATGGCCGAATTAATGGCCGCAGGAGAAGAACCAGAAATATTGTTTTGGGTAGGATGTGCTGGCAGTTACGACGAAAGAGCGCAGAAAATCACCCGCAATATCTGTAAAATCCTACATCATGTTGGACTAAAATATGCTGTTTTAGGCACAGAAGAAAGTTGTACTGGCGACCCTGCAAAAAGGGCTGGAAACGAGTTTTTGTTCCAAATGCAAGCAATGACCAATATCGAGGTGCTTAATGCTTACAACATCAAAAAAATTGTAACAGGTTGTCCTCACTGCTTCAACACCATAAAAAACGAATACCCAGGATTGGGTGGCACTTATGAAGTAATTCACCACTCGCAACTGATACAAGACCTTATTAACGAAGGCAAATTGAAAGCCGAAGGTGGCGAAAGTTTTAAAGGAAAGAAAATTACCTATCATGACCCTTGTTATTTGGGACGTGGCAACGGTGTTTACGAGGCTCCACGAAAAGCACTAGAAGTTTTAGATGCCCAATTGGTAGAAATGAAACGTTGCAAAGCTAATGGCCTTTGCTGTGGTGCTGGTGGCGCACAAATGTTCAAAGAACCTGAAAAAGGAAATAAAGACGTAAACATTGAACGTATTGAAGAGGCTTTGGCAACCGAGCCACAATTTATCGCAGCTGGCTGTCCTTTCTGCATGACCATGCTTAATGACGGCGTGAAACTGAAAGACAAAGAGCAAGAGGTAAAAGTGTTGGACATCGCTGAAATTACCGCAAGAGCTAACGGATTGTAAGCCGTATTAAAGTCATTATAAGACTTACGAAGTTTCGAAAACTTCGTAAGTCTGAAAACTAGATGACGAAACTCACAACGTTCAGCGCTATTTATTCGCAACCAAATCTTTTTGAACTAACTGTCTGAACCTACTCGCTAATTCGTTCAGTTGCTCTTCATCAATATTTTTTAAGGGAATAACCAAATAGGTAGACATCGAATCGATGGCTCCTTGCTTGTCGTTACGAGTTTGCACAATCACATCGTCGTTTTTGGTATGCAACCAAAGTTCACCACTATTGGTATTGCCGTAATAATCCATAGACTTGAACCTAGATAGATTAAAGGCGAAAAACTCTTCCTTGCCGTTTGCATAAACCTTCCTATATCTGCAAAAACCAGTGTTAGTAACGTTCAATTCATAGCGTTTTAGCGCTTCTGGTTGTCCATCCTTATTATAATATTTATTTAACCACTGATGGATATATGCACGACTATCCTCTGTAGCTGAAAAGCCAGAGAACAACAAAAAAGATAGGCCAAACAAAAAGAAAACGAACTTTTTTAAGTCCAATGTAAACTTTTGCATGAAGAGTTCCGTTTTAAAGTAGGTAAGTTAATTATTTTGATATTTTTGAATATGATTTTTTCTCCACAATCTAAAGTTTGGATCTACCAAAGCAACCGAAGATTTACCGATCAGGAAACATCGGAAATACAAGATATTTTAAATGATTTTGTAGCGCAGTGGACTGCACATGGCCATCAACTAAAAGCAAAAGCGGAAGTATTTCATCAGTATTTCATTGTGCTTACAGTTGATCAGGACGTAGCAAATGCCACAGGTTGCTCTATTGATGCTTCGGTAAGGGTAATTAAAGACATTGAAAGCAAATTTGGCTTGGATCTTTTTGACCGTTTCAACATGGCTTATAAAATAGACGATGATGTTCATGTAGCTACCAAAGAAGATTTTGAGACCTTGATCAGCATTAAGAAAATCGGGCTGGATACTATTGTGTTTAATAACCTGGTGCAAACCCTGGAAGATTTCGAACAGAAATGGGAAGTACCTCTGCAAGATAGCTGGCATAAAAATATTTTCGCTGAGCAGTTGGGGAGTTAGGAGCTAGGAGTTAGGGACTAGGGATTAGTGAAGAGTAAAACTAATTTATCGTCATTTCCCCAAACCTTCTGGAGTACCTATTTTTTTAATACGGTTAATTGTTTAAATGGTTAACCGTTTATCAGCTTATCATCCTTTCCCACATCGTCATCTTCACGTATACGGAGATCTTTTCGACATGGTTAATTGTTTAACTGTTTAATTGTTTATTTAGCCCACTACCTTGCCTTACGTCGTCATCCTCGCGTATGCGGGGATCTTAAAGCGCTACGCTATTATTTCTATCACTTCCCGTCATCTTGACCTTGTGGAGAGATCTTTGGACTTTGTAATATCACTAGCCACCTTAAAAAATTTAACTTCGTAGCTGCTTCGGTCTCCATTGCAGTCGAAATGACAAAGAATGAATGACCTGTACCACTTTCCCACCAACTCCTAATCCCGAAGGGTCGGGATTCTCCCCAGCTATTAGCTCCTAGCCCCTAACCCCTAGTTACTAGTTCCTAACTACTAATCAAAAAACAACTGCCATAAATAATTGTTATCTTGTAACAAACACCATTTATGAAGCGTTGGCTCAAAATATCCCTTAAAATAGTCGCTGGACTGTTGCTCTTACTCATTTTAATTTGGGTGGGCGCTGCCTACTACATCAACAAAAACAACAAAGCTATTCTGGCCAAAATACTTGACCAGGTGAATACGAAAGTGAATGGCAAAGTGGAAGTATCGCACATGGAAACTACCTTATTGAAAGGCTTCCCTGGTGTTTCGGTATCTCTTAAAAATGTTTCGCTGCGTGACAGCCTTTGGCATGTGCATAAGCATGAATTGTTAAAGGCGAAAGATATTGATGTCACTCTAAATGCATTGTCGCTCTTAGTGGGCACTATCAATATCCGCAAAGTGGCTATCAATAACGCCAACATCTATCTTTATACGGATTCTAATGGCTATAGCAACACCAGTATGTTTCGTACCAAGGACCAGCAAAAAGCGGCCAATAACGAAGAAGGGTCCAGTTCCTTGCAAATACGGATCATAGATTTTAATAAGGTTGATTTAGTGATAGACAACCAAAAGCGTTTTAAACTTTTTAGTTTTTTTGTAGATGAACTGAAGGGCAAAATCAAGTACCCAGCCAACCATTGGGATGGTGATTTCAAACTGAAAACCCAAGTAAGGAGCTTTGCTTTCAACACCCGAAAAGGAAGCTTCTTGAAAGATAAAAGTCTTTCGGGAAATATGCGTGCGCATTATGATGGCGATGGTGAAGTGATCATTATTGACCAGAAGCCGCTTAAAATTGGCAATGATATTTTTCACATCGGGGCCAACATTAACATTGCAGAAAACAAGTCTGCTTTTTCGATTGCCATTAAGGCTGATAAAATTTTATATCCCAATATTGCTAATTTGTTGGCACCTAATATTTCATCGAAACTTTTAAAATTTGGCATAGAACAACCGATAGATGTAACGGGGAGCATTATTGATGATGGTGACAAATCGCACAAAGACCCATTGATCAATGTGAAAATGACCGTAAAGGACAATAAGGTTTCTATTCCTTCGGGCGACTTAACAGACTGTTCTTTTATCGGCTTTTTCTCCAATCGAGATTCCACTAACAGGCCTATTGGGGATGCCAATTCCATCATCCGTTTTTATGGGCTAAAAGCCAATTACTATAATGCCCCTATTAAGGTTGACACCTTTACGGTTTCCAACCTCGAAAAGCCATTAGCCCAAGGTCTCGTCACTTCTTCCTTTGACTTAGAAAAATTGAACAATTCTTTTGAAGAAGAAAGTTTTAAGTTTGAGAAAGGCACTGCTGATTTACGGCTATTTTGTCAAGCAGATATTGATAATTTCCTGTTTACCAAACCAGTAATACATGGCAAGGTTTTGATCAAAAATGCAGACATCTCCTATTTACCACGTAACTTAAAACTAGTAAACAGCTCACTAGACCTTAATTTTAACCAAAAGGATTTGAACATTACCAATAGTAGGTTTCAAATTGGGCGCAGTGTACTTAACATGAATTGTTCGATTGAAAATTTCCTTAACTTTTATTACACCAACCCCGAAAAAATTGAAGTTAACGTCAATTTGAGTAGCCCACATTTATACCTCAACGAATTTTTACCACTGCTAGGCCCTCGTAAAGCAACAAAAAGAAAGGCATCCACCAAAAATGCCATCAAAGAGGCTTCAGAACAGTTAAGCACAGCGTTGGAGATGTCTAAAATGCACCTGAAACTGAAAGTAAACCGCGCGGTATACCAAAAATTTGTAGCCAATCAGGTTAATGCAGATATTTCGCTAATTGGCAACGGTATTTATTTCAACAAAATTGGCGTGCAGCACGCTGGCGGCCAAGTGAGCATGAGCGGAAAAATAGAACAGATGGGCGCACTTAATAAGGTAAAATTTAATTCTAATATTGTAAAGGTGAGCGTAAAGGAGTTCTTTTATGCCTTTGATAATTTCGGGCAGCAATCAGTAACGAACAAAAATTTGAAAGGTTTTCTTTCTGCCAATGTAAATGCCTCGGGAACTGTAACCTCCAAGGGGAACATGGTTCCAAAATCAATGTTCGGAAAAGTTAATTTCACTTTAGACCAAGCTGCCTTGGTAGGTTTTGAGCCCTTGGAGAAGGTTGGCAAATTTATTTTCAGGAGCCGAAATTTATCCAATGTGCAATTAGAAAAACTGAATGGCACTCTTACTTTACGTGGCGACCAAGTGGATATTAGCCCAATGAAGGTTAACTCCACCGCTCTTAATTTTGATGTGAAAGGAGTATATGGTTTTAACAGCGGAACCAACATTGCACTGGACATTCCATTAAGAGACCCTAAAAAAAGCGCCGATATTGTAGATAAACAAGAACGTGATCTTGCCCGAATGAAGGGCATTGTGCTACACTTGAAAGCGGTTGATGAAAACGGAGAAATTAAAATTAGATGGAATAAGAAAAAGGATAGGGAAAAGTAGCGAGGAAGTGGTAAGACTTACGAAGTTTGGTTTTGATTCTTAAACTTCGTAAGCCTATATGATATGGTAGATATATGGTATGGTAATCGAACCAACCATGGGTTAAATTAACTCAAGGAACACAAGTAGTAGGATTATTCACTCCCCAAGAAATTCCATTATGTGTTGCTCTTCCTGACACACACATATCCGTATCACAGCCCAAATTATATGTTCTATCACTTTTGGCAACCATATCTGCATTATTCTTTACCTCGTGTCCACGAGTTCCCCCATGTCTCCAATAAATTTCAATTTGACTGACAGGAATTCTTGGACCATTGGGATCAGCAGTAGAAGTCGACCATGCTTCAAAATAATATTCCGCATAGAAATAATAACAGTTATAATGCCACTTAACATTCAACCAAATTGGCGTAAATAATATCTGAAGAATATCATCACTTGATAAATGTGACATCAGCTCAAATTCTTTAGGCGAATTCATTTGAAAATTGGATAAAAAACCTTTTTTCTTGCTGTCTTCGATTTCGGGCAGCATCATGATTGAGCTAAATGAGCTCTCTGATTTTTTTAAACTATTCATTTTAAATCATTTTTAATTACCTACTTAAAATAAGATGTTACTTACAATACTCTTTATCTGCTTTGCAAGCCATTTTAAACCATTTCTGTGATTTCCTTTCGTCCTTTTCCAAATTAGGGCCTCCTTTTTCAAAAAGCTGCCCTAAATAATACATGGCTTTCGCACCTTTCTTTTCGGCATCCTTTTCATAATAAAGCTGGGCTTGTTTCCAATCCTTTTCTACACCTCCCGTTCCAAGCTCATAAATAACCCCAACAGCTGTGTAGGCACCGGTATATCCTTCCCTAACTGCTTTTAGATAAGTTTCCATAGCCAATTTTCCGTCACTTTTCTTAACGGAGTTACCATAATTGTACAATAATGTAGTGTATTTACTGTCGAACCAATTACTCTCGCCCTTACCAATATCAAGCTTGTTTTTAGGATCGTTCTCCATTAATTTAAGCGTTGCAGCTAACCATACCGTGGCACTATCTTTTTGATCAAGCTTATCTTTATTATAGTAGAGGTCTGCTATTTTATCGGTTAACCAATAGGTTCTTTTCTCTTCGGGAGTATTGTTATAATTGATGATGTAATACTTAACTGCATTTTGATAATCTTTAAGTTCCTCGTATTTGTTGGCGATAATATAAGACTTGGTTGCTGCGTTCTCAGATTTTAGAATCTGGGAAATTTCATCCAATGAGCTTGTTTTATATCTGTTAATTTCGTTCGCAGCACCTTTATAATTTTCGGTTTTGTAACCTTGCATATACAGGTTGGTAAAAGGCTGGCTCTGATCTAACCTAAACAAGTCCGAAAACCTATACCAATAGTAAGTAACCCCACTCACTGTACTACTAGTTGTATTATAATTACTGTACCCATTGTATTCAAAAAAATGGAATTGTTTCAGGAAATCAAACAGCTGAGAGTTGGCCAAGTGGTTACCGTAGGTCTGGTTTTTTGCGGTAAAATCTAATGTATAGAGCATATCCCCATCACTAAGCAGCATGTGCCTGATTGTAGCCTGAATGTTATTAGCAAAATCAACGGTAACGGTTTTACTTTTTGCATCCTCGGTGTACTTAGATATTTTAGTATATGCAAAACCAATTACTTCCAAATTAGCCACAATAAAATCACAATAGGTTTCAAAAAATTTAGGATCTTTAAGGGTAATCACCTTTCTTTCCGCTTTTTTCTGAGATTCTATCGCTGCATTTTGAGCTTCAATATTTTTCTGCTCTTTTCGTCGCTGTGCATCAGCTTGGAGGGCAGAAATCAAACCAACCGCTTGTTGACCAAGTTGATTAATAGCCTCTATTTTTCTCTGGGTGTTAACCGCGCTTTGGTTGTTATTGGTGTTTGCAGCAGGCGAAGAGTAGGTAGGCAGGCTAACTGGCGCATTATTGTAAACGGGATTTTGGTTACTTGCAGTTGCTGGATTGGAGCCCTGATTGTTTGGCGAGCTGGCACCAGTTGTTGCTGAAGAGCTACTCTGCGGATTGCTAGCAGTTTTCTTAGGGTTAATCTTATAATTAGGCACTCCATTATCGCATTCGGCATAATTTGGATAGCCTTCAAGATTGGTACTACAGCCGCCATATCTTTCGGCAAAACAAACCTTGGTCACACGAACGGTAAAATTAATTGAGCTCGATTTATAGGGAACAGATGTATAGGCTTGTGTTGCACCTGGTTGCAGAGCTCCCCATCCACCATGTATGCTATTTTCTCCTCCAATAATAACCTCGCCATCAAAACTCACGGATTTAGAATAGTTATTCTTCCATCTTACATTCCACCAATAGCTATTTGTACTTTTATTAAAACCTAGGTTCATCACGCTATATTGAATGCCTTTATAGCAGGAAACAGAAGTCCATGGCCCCCATTGCGGTGTTTGCGCAAAAACAGCGCTTATTTGCACTAAAAAAAAGAATAACAGTAGATATTTTTTCATATCAGATAAAATTTGGTTTATACAAAACTATCTGACTTACGAACACCAAAATATAACTAGTTCTAGGTATTTTTAAGCTACAGCCAACCTTCTTTAATGGCCTTGTTTAACAATTCCAATGGTGTTTTCACCGCTGCTTTAGCCAACATATTTTTACGGTGGCAGTTTACCGTATGAATACTGATGAAAAGCTGATCTGCAATTTGCTGACTGGTTTTACCCTGTGCAATGAGCTTTAAAATCTGTTTCTCCCTTTTGGTAAAAAGGTCGTAAGATTTGGTAAAAACCTGTGTTTGCTGGATGTTATAGTAGGAAGGCTCACCATCGATACCAATGATAGAGAAACAAGGTATGCCTTCGGGCTTAAAGTGCGTAATATCGGTATGGATATGGAAACTGTGATAGATATTGCGCTCTTCGTAGTTTACAATCACATATTGGATAAGAATGCGTGCATATTTTTGGTCGTTCTTTTTTAGCCTAAGATCATATTGCACCTTATAATGATCTATTTTATCTACTGGAATGCGGTTGAAAAATTGGGTAGCATGACTTTCGAAAGAAAGGAAATAAGGTTTGTCAGCAGGATGAATATTATCCATGAATTGCAGCATGTTTATTTGTGGGGATTGATAACCCAGTACATGTGTAATTTCGGAGCTTACTTCTTTAATTTCGCCCTGATAGATATCAAACAATAAAAAATAGTAAGAACCCGGCTGAAAAATACTGAACAGGCGTTTATGTGCTTCTAGCTGTAATTGCAGCTCAACAGTATCAATTTTATGTTTTTTATGAACTACCGTTTTCCAATATTTTTTGGCGGCGAGGTAGTAATGTTGATTTTTTGAGTTCATGGTTAGATGGCTTTTTCCTGATAACCAATATAGCAATTCAAAACCAACACAACAAACTGTTAAACAAATACTTAATACACCAATTTTGTTTAAAAAACATCTTGAATGATTTTTATTTCCCTCTTGATGAACAACGTATCTATTTTGGTAAATAAATCTACGTGAAATAGTAGCTCAAAGCACAGCCTAAATGATCATGGGAAGCGGGGCTTTCGTTAATAAGCACACTGCTTCTGCTTTTTTTAAAATTAACTGCTAAAAATCCAAAGGACCTAACCTGCGCATGTTTCTCATGATGAGGTATTGCCTATGCTTAATGTATCGGGTAGCTGTATTGGGAGTCCAACGTAATGGATTTGGAAAACAGGCTGCCAATAGCGCTGCCTCGGAACGGCTCATTTTTGTACAGGAATGACCATAATACGCTTGGGAAGCAGCTTCGGCTCCGTAAATACCATCGCCCATTTCAATCACGTTCAGGTACACTTCCAAAATTCTTTCCTTGCTCCACAACACTTCTATCAATAAGGTAAAATAAGCTTCGAAAACTTTTCTAATATAAGATCTGCCCGGCCACAGAAACACGTTTTTAGCCGTTTGTTGTGAAATAGTACTACCGCCCTTGATTTTTTTCTTGCCTTTTTTAAGATTGCTTTCATAGGCTTTTTCGATAGCCTTTAAATCAAATCCCATATGCTTTAGGAAAAGTTGGTCTTCGGCTGATACCGCCGCTCGCTTCATGTTATCGGAAATATCCTCAAACTTCACCCACGCTTTTTTGATCTTTGCAGGCTTTTCATCAGCTTTACGCTCCCAATTGCGTTGCACCATTAAAAAGGTAATGGGCGGATTGATAAATCGGTAAGCAATTACCCAAATTACAGAGAAGATAAAGAACCACAGCAATACCTTACCTGCTACAATAGCGATACGCTTAAATAGAGTTTTCTTTCCTTTTTGTTTTGTTGATTTACGAGCCATTGCTGTAAAGTTAGGATTTTTATAGTTATACTGGTTATGGGTTTTGGGTTGCGAGTTACAGGTTGCAAGTGGTGGGATTTTATAACCCATTTATGCTTTGCGTTCTATACGAATACTCATAAAAACCTTTACGATTATTTTTTTACCGCGAAGAATTAAAAAGTTACGCAAAGAACGCGAAGTTTTACGTACTGTTTGTTATTAATTAAACCTGGCTGGAACGACAGCGCCGAGGAACGAGGGCTATCGTTTAAAACGCAGCTAAAGTTACCGATAGAATACTGTGCAAATATTTTCAAAAATTGTTAATAGAAAATCTCCTTTTATTGATCACAAATAAGTTTAATCTTGGTCATACCCTGCTTTGCATTCTTTGCGAATACTTACCCAAAACCTTTGCGATTTAATTATTTAATGCGAACAATAAAGGAGTTATTTAAAGAACGCGAAGAGGAATCGTAAATATTGCTGCCTAAATCGTAATTTTGTTCATGCTAAAAAAAGAACGTTACCAGCATTTTGTAGAGCATTTTTCGACCAAGCAACCGCATGCCGAAACGGAGCTACATTACAATAATCCCTACCAATTATTGGTGGCTGTAATTCTATCTGCGCAATGTACAGACAAGCGTATCAACCAGGTAACCCCTGCGCTTTTCCAACGCTTTCCCAATGCAAAAGCACTTGCCGAAACTACACCAGATATTGTGTTTGACTATATTAGAAGTGTGAGCTACCCTAATAACAAAGCCAAACATTTAGTAGGCATGGCCAACATGTTGATCAACGATTTTAACAACGAAGTACCTTCGGATGTTAACCAGTTACAAAAAATGCCAGGAGTGGGCCGCAAAACAGCCAATGTGATTGCTTCCGTGGTTTATGATGCTCCAGCCATGGCCGTAGATACCCACGTATTTAGGGTAGCTAACCGTTTAGGGCTTACCAAAGGGAAAACTCCTTTAGCCGTGGAAAAAGATTTGGTTAAAAACTTGCCCGAACATACCATCGCGGTAGCGCATCATTGGTTAATTTTACACGGCAGATATATTTGTGTAGCTCGTAATCCTAAATGTGATGCTTGTGAACTCACCTATTTTTGCCAATATTATGAGAAGCTTGAAAAAGCTAAAAAAGTGAGCAAAAACTAATTCCAAAAAAAATATTTATAAATTTATTTGCATTTAATTAAAACATTTCGATATGTTTGCTAAAATTATTAGTTAAACGTAATTTAAGTATTTGCCGAAACGTATTGTTATATTTATTACCTGAATTTTAAAGACATGAATCCAAACACAGACAAATTAAAAGCTTTACAGCTTACTTTAGATAAACTTGAAAAATCATACGGTAAAGGTTCGATCATGAAACTTGGTGACCAAGCCGTAGAAAGCATGGAAGCAATTTCAACTGGCTCTATCAGTTTGGATATCGCTTTAGGTGTAGGTGGTGTTCCAAAAGGCCGTATCATTGAAATATATGGTCCTGAATCTTCTGGTAAAACTACTTTAGCCACACATATTATTGCTGAAGCACAGAAAAAAGGTGGTATCGCGGCCATTATTGATGCTGAGCATGCTTTTGATAAATTTTATGCTAAAAAATTAGGAGTAGATACTGACAACCTATTGATTTCGCAACCTGACAATGGTGAACAAGCATTGGAAATTGCAGATAACTTGATCCGTTCGGGTGCTATTGATGTAATTGTGATTGACTCTGTTGCTGCCTTGGTACCTAAAGCAGAGATTGAAGGAGAAATGGGTGACAGCAGAATGGGTTTACAGGCTCGTTTAATGAGCCAGGCCTTACGTAAATTAACAGGAACAATTGCAAAAACAGGATGTTGCTGTATCTTTATCAACCAGTTACGTGAGAAAATTGGGGTGATGTTTGGTAATCCAGAGACTACTACCGGTGGTAATGCCTTAAAGTTTTATGCTTCTGTGCGTTTAGATATCCGCAGAACTTCTCAAATTAAAGATTCTGATGAGGTTTCTGGTAACCGTGTAAAAGTAAAAATCGTTAAAAACAAAGTAGCCCCTCCTTTCCGTTTAGCAGAATTCGACATTATGTTTGGAGAAGGTATTTCTAAAACTGGTGAGATCATTGACCTTGGTGTAGATTTTGGCATTGTGAAAAAAGCTGGTTCTTGGTTCTCTTATGGTGATACGAAATTAGGACAAGGTAGAGATGCGGTTAAACAATTATTATTGGATAATCCTGAATTAGCCGACGAAATAGAAGCTCGTATTAGAGAAGAAGTAACTGGAGAGCAATTGGAAGAAAATAACTAGACGTTATTTAAAACATAAACAAAAGGTCATCATTTTAATAATGGTGACCTTTTTTATTGGGAGACATTCTGGAGCGTTATTACGAGCTTTGTGAAGCAATCTTAAAGTATCGTACTATTAGAATTCAGTCGCTTCGCGGACAAACTTTTATCAAGTAGTTTGTTATTGTTTTTATTCGTCTTGATGCTTTCGCAAGCTTAGGTTTCCCATAGATGAAAAAAGTATGCAAAAAAATCCACGGCTACCGATAAATCGGTACAAGTTGCGCCCTGTTCTATCAAAGGAATTAGCTAAGCAAATTATTACTAGCCGAACAGGCCAAGGCCGATTTCCGTAAAACGAAGAGATTTTGCTAAGGGCTTGAGTAAGTTTCAGAACTTAAATCATATTTAGACGTCTTCCAATTAAATAACAACCTATTTCAACCGTCTAATCGTTATCAATAAAGCCCAAATTGGCATTTACATACTGAGGCTTTTGAATTTGAACCTTCATTTTCTTGAAAGTTTCTGTTGGGCCGCTAGTAGCAAAAAGATTAACTAACCATACAGGAATAGTTCCGCCTGGATCTACCTCTAAGGTATATTCTATTTGTATGGAGTTATTTTTAGTTGGGGTTAAAATCCATTTGCCATTAGAATGATTTACCCGCACTATATTTTTCTTTACAGGTAAATAATTGGCTTCAGTAGGTCCATTAATGGTTACCACTTTTGTACGAGGATCTTGGCTGACGATCAGGTGTGCAATAAAGTCTCTGTTACTTAAAGGCCATGGAATATCAACTTCCGAATAGTAGTACAACTCTGAGGGAGAAACTTTTTTAAGTAATGTACTTGATTTGGTCCCGTAAACCCAGTCTTCACCTGCATCAACATCCATGATCAAGGCAACCATTTGCGAAAGCTTGACGGGCAAACTGCATTTGACTTTTATACCTTTTAGACCAGAGGTCGACACTGTTTTGGTATAGACACTTATACCGTCTTTAGCTCTTTTTAAAGTCCAATCGGACTGAGCATTTGCCGAGTAATGAAAAAAGAAAAGCAAGAAAGGAAATAGCAATATTCTGTACATTTCCGTTTGCTAGTAGTTTATTTAAAACTCGAAGGTTTAGGTGCTGCTTGTAATCCTTTCTCCTTTACGAAAGAAGAATCTAGCCTTACAATGGTGTATGCAGCAATAATTGCGCCCACCAACAGCAATGCCAATCCCACATAATTCTTCTTTTTGTCTTGTTTAATGGCCCAAATTAAAAAGATAATAAGAGGGATGGCCAATAATCCGAAAAAGATAAAACTTCCTGTCTGCATAATTTATATCATTAAAAATTCATTCTGGCCATTGGAGCTACCTCCTGACCAACAAAATCATTCTGTAAAAATTTATGATAACCCGCAATAGCAATCATTGCGGCGTTATCTGTACAATATTCAAATTTGGGAATAAACACCTCCCAACCCAAACTATCCTGCAAGCTTATGAGGGTATCTCTTAAGCCAGAGTTTGCCGAAACACCTCCTGCAATGGCAATTTGATTACAATGATACTGTTTAGCTGCCTTTTTGAGCTTATTAAGTAGGATATTTACAATACTGTGTTGTACAGATGCACAGATGTCGGCCAAGTTTTCTTCCACAAAATTAGGATTCGCCTTTTGGTTGTCTCTAATAAAGTAAAGAATGGCCGTTTTAAAACCACTGAAACTATAGTTCAGTCCTTGTATTTGCGGCTCAGGGAATTGATAGGCTTTTGGATTGCCCTGCTTAGCATATTTATCAATTAACGGACCACCTGGATAAGGCAGATTTAAGATCTTAGCGGTTTTATCAAAGGCTTCTCCGGCAGCATCATCCAAGGTCTCTCCCACTATTTCCATGTCAAAATAATCTTTAACCAATACAATTTGCGTATGACCACCTGAGACAGTTAAACACAAAAAGGGGAATTTTGGCATCGGTTCATCTATAAAGTGCGCCAAAATATGGGCCTGCATATGGTTCACCGAAATTAATGGAAGATCGAGTGCCAAGGCAAAAGACTTCGCGAAAGAAACTCCCACCAACAGGGAGCCTAACAGCCCGGGACCTTGCGTAAAGGCTACACCATCAAGTTGTTTCTTCTCTACTTTGGCAATGGCCAAGGCTTGCTGTACCGCGGGTACAATATTCTGTTGGTGCACCCTTGAAGCCAACTCGGGAATTACACCTCCATAATTTTCATGAATTGTTTGGTTTGCAATAACATTGGCAGTAATTTTGCCGTTATCACAAATGGCAACCGAAGTTTCGTCGCAGGATGACTCTATAGCTAGGATGACAGGCACTGATAAGATATTTTAAGCTACAAAATTATTAAAAAACTATTAAAAATACTTCTTTGGATTATCGCTTCGATCATTATTTTGATTGCAGGCGTTCTTTTTTCCCTACAGTTTAAACCCGTACAAACTTTTGTAGCCAAAAAAGCAGCCGATTATCTTTCCAAGGAATTAAAAACTACAGTAAGTATTGGTGGACTTTATGTGAGGCCTTTCAAGTCGGTAGTGCTGGAAGATTTATTAGTATTAGACCTACAAAAAGATACCCTAGCGCATTTTCCAAAATTCTTAGTGGATATTGACCGTTTTTCGCTTAAGCAACGAATCCTGGCCATTAATACTGTACAGCTTAATAATGGAACTTTCTTTTTAAAGGACCAAAAGGACGGCAATTCCAATCTTGACTTTATTATTGATTATTTTGACAGTCCTGCACCTAAAACACCTTCAAAGAAAAAGAAATTCGAAATTCTCTTTAGTCGTATCATCATTAACAACCTACATTTTAAGTACAAAAACCTTAAACGTAACACGGTAGAGGAAGGCGTTAATTTTGACGACATCGATGTAAAGGAGATGAATGGCATTTTTGAAGGGTTAAACACTAAAGACCATCTCCTTCAAGCTAATATTAAAAACTTAACATTAAAGGAAAAAAGCGGCTTCTATCTTAAAAACCTAAGCGCTTTCACTACCGTAGACAGCAACGCCATTGAGCTTAAAAACTTGATGCTAGTGACCAACAAAACCCGCCTTACTGATTATTATCAAATGAAGTTCAAGAGTTACAGAGACTTTAAGGACTATGAGAATAAGGTAAGGATGAAAGCTAACTTTAAGAACAGTCATATTTCTTCGAGTGATGTAGCCTTTTTTGCGCCTGCTCTGAAAAAAATGAAGCTGGATGTTGAAGTGAATGGCCAAATTACAGGTTTAGTAAATAACCTGAGAGCCAAGAAACTTTCCGTAAAGGCCGGAAGAGCAACCTACGTAAAAGGAGATTTCAGCTTACAAGGGCTTCCTAACTGGGATGAGACTTTCTTAGACATGAAGATTGAACTGGCGGGAACGAACAAAAAGGACTTAGACGAAATATTGACCGACCTTACTGGCAAACGTGTAAAATCAATCCCGGAAATTGTCAACAAGTTTGGCAACATTAACTTTAATGGACACTTTACCGGTTTCCAAAATGACTTTGTAGCCTACGGAGAGTTTAAAACCAAATTGGGTCGTTTACAATCAGATGTCAACATGAAAATTGACAAGAAGGGCATTCCTTCTTACACTGGAAATGTAAAAACCTATGATTTTGACATTGGCAATCTAATCAATGAAAAGTTATTGGGCCGAATTACCTCTGAACTTTATATCAAAGGTCGCGGCACCGAAATAAAAGAGCTAAATGAGGAACTAAAAGGACAAATTAGCTACCTTGATTTTAAAGGCTACCGATATAGGAACATCAATATTAATGGTACTTTCGAAAAGAAATTCTTTGATGGTAGCCTAAAAGTAAATGATAAAAATGTTCAACTAGATTTTGATGGCGGGGTAAACCTCAATCCAGAACTTCCTGTTTTCAACTTTAAAGCAAACATTAGAAATGCCAAATTAAAAACATTAAAACTTTATAAGGATTCGCTAAAAGTAGATGCTATTTTTAGCACTAATTTTTCGGGCACTAACCTTGATAATTTACAAGGACGTTTACTTTTACAAGAGATCACCCTCAACAACCTAAGAGGAATTTATAAGGTGGATTCAGTTTTTCTGAGTGCCAGAGGAATTGGCATGGATAGGAGCCTGAACATTTATTCTGATATTTTAGAAGCAGGGATAAAAGGTCAATATGATTTAAATACTATTGTCTCTTATTTTAAAACCATTGCCAAAACCTACATTCCTTCTCTTAAAACACAAATTGTTAACTATAAAACACAGATTTTTGATTTTAGGCTAAAGATTAAAGATTTTGAGCCTATTGCAGAACTTGTTTCTCCAGGTTTAGAAATTGATAAGGAATCGCTCTTGGTGGGCTCTTTCGACTCCAAAAACAACAAGGCTACTTTCGGGGGGATTGTCCGACGGCTTAAATACAAGGGAATTGTGGCCAGCAATATCATTATTGACCAAAATACGTCGCCACAGCAGCTTACCGCCATTATTTCTTCAGACAGGATAGACCTTAATGATAGCTTATATATCAAGAACATCAACATTTCGAATATCCTACGGAATGATAGTCTAACACTGAACGTTAAACTTTCCAATGCGGATGATGCCAATCAGCTTGACCTTAACGGCTTGGTAGAGTTTGCCCCAGATACGGCGAATGTAAGCATCCTACCTTCTAACCTTAAAATCAATAGAGAGGATTGGAACATCGAAGAAAAAGTGCAAATAGGCTTTAACGGTGGCAAAACCAAAATAGAAAACTTCTCGTTGAGCAATGGCAAGCAAGACTTGAGAATTGACGGTATTGTTTCTGATGACCCAGCCGATGCGCTTTTTGTAGTACTGGAGAACTTCAACCTCAAAACCATCAACCCTTTTGTTAAAGGTATGGGCATTAATTTCGCTGGTATTGCCAATGGAAAAACCAAGGTGCACAGCGTATTAAAATCACCGCAGATTACAGACAGCTTACATATTGACTCTTTAAGTTTTAACAATACTTATATTGGTAGCTTAACAGACACTTCATCGTTTAACAGTACTAGCAAATTGGTGAATGTTTACACGAAAATAACTGCCGCTGACCGTGAGACTTTTAACATTACCGGAAATCTGGATATTGCCCAGAAACATATCGACCTGAAGGTAAAATTAGACAATAGTGAATTGGCAATCCTCACTCCTTTTGTCAATAAATTGGTCTCTAACCTTAAAGGTAAAGTCTCCGCTGATTTAACGGTAAAGGGACCTTTCGACCAACCGCTGATCAATGGGAATATTGAATTGGACAAAGCGCAACTTACCGTAAACTACCTTAAAACCACCTACGTTATTGATGATGAGGTATCGGTTGAAAATAGCGCTATAGCCTTAAACAACTTGGTTTTAAAGGATCTTGAAGGACATACTGGAACCGCAAATGGTACTGTTGACCTTAAAAACATTGACAATCCAAATATTCAGGTCGAGTTACAGGCAAATGGTTTAATGGCTTTAAATACCACCTCAAAGGATAATGCTATTTACTTCGGTAAGGCTTATGGTACGGGAAAATTTTCTTTCAGAGGTCCTACCAACGATATGTTTATCGACATTGATGCGAAAACAGAAAAAGGAACCGTTTTTAACCTTCCTCTGAATAGTTCTGAAACGATTAGCGATAAGGAATTTATCACTTTTGTGAGTAAAGACACCACCAAGGTCGTTAAAAAACTAAGTGGTTTTGAAGGATTAAGCATGAGCTTTAAACTATCGGTTGATCCAAGCACCACAGTGAATATTTATACTGTATTGGGTAAGCTTAGCGGCACCGGAAATGCAGACTTGGAACTTAACATTACCAAAGTAGGTGATTTTGAGATGAAGGGTGATTATATTATCGAAAGTGGTGTTTTCGACTTCACCGCGAGAGAGGTCATCAACAAAAGGTTTGATATTAGACAGGGAGGAACGATTAGATGGACAGGAAATCCTGTAAATGCACAAATTAACTTAAAAGCGATTTATACCGTTAGGGCTGCTTTAGGAGATTTATATCGTGCCGCCAACCGTGATGGTAGTAGTAATGCCACACAGACTGCTCAAACGGAGGTAGAAATGGGGTTGACGGGCTTGCTGATGAAACCTGATATTAAATTGGATATCTTTTTCCCTGCCAACCCAGCAATTAAGGAAGAACTACAATCTTATTTTAATGATGGAAATAACCTCAATACGCAAGCACTTAGTTTGATCATTCAACGTAGGTTTGCTCCTGGTACGGGTTCCGAAAATCTTAGTCAGCAATTGGGTTCTGTTGGAACGGGTACCGCTACCGATTTGATATTTAATCAGCTAAACAATGTACTGTCGAGCTTAAACCTCAATTTCGTAGACATCAACATCCGTTCATTTAATGAGGCCAGCGCTTCTTTTAAATTCTTTAACGACAGGATCATTGTGAATGCGGGTATTACGGATATCAGCAAAAGCTCTATTGATAATAGTATTGGTTTTAGAAATGAAGTAGGTCGTGAGGTTGAGATTTTAGGTTTGATCAAGAAAGATGGTAGTTTGGTAGGTAAAATAGCCAACAAGCCGCCTACCATACAGAGTATTTTTGCCAATCCTGGGATTAATCCTTATCAAAACATTACCTCAATAGGCTTGATCTATAACCAACAGTTTGATACGTTTACTGAACTATTGCAAAAGATATCGGGCAAGTATCGTCGTGAGCAAAAGAAAAAAGAAGCGGAGAAAGAGAAACAGCGATTAGATAAAGAGGCGATTTTGAGGGAGAATAAGAAGGGGCATAGGAAGTAGTTTTTTTGAACCACCTTAGACAACTAAGAACATTTTAGTTTTTTAGAGCTGTGCTTAGATGAACTTAGGTGTCTTAGGTGTTTGATTTTATTTCTAACCACCTTAGCCATCTGAGAGCATTTTAGTTTTTTAGAGCTGTACTTAGATGAACTTAGGTGTCTTAGGTGTTTGATTTAATTTCTAACCACCTTAGCCATCTGAGAGCATTTTAGTTTTTTAGAGCTGTACTTAGATGAACTTAGGTGTCTTAGGTGTTTGATTTTATTTCTAACCACCTTAGCCATTTGAGAACATTTTAGTTTTTTAGGGCTGTACTTAGATGAACTTAGGTGTCTTAGGTGTTTGATTTAATTTCTAACCACCTTAGCCATTTAAAAGCATTTTAGTTTTCGAACCATTAAGAAGTTAAGGGACATTAAGTTTACTAACCTTTTGAACCACCTTGGACAACTGAGAGCATTTTAGTTTTTCAGGGCTGTACTTAGATGAACTTAAGTGTCTTAGGTGTCTGATTTTATTTTGAACCACCTTAGCCATTTAAGAACATTTAGGTGCTGTGGCGAATTTTATTGGCTCATTTAATAACTGAAAATAAAAAAGCCAGAAGCGTTTACCTCTGGCTTTCATTAAGCTTTTATATCATTATTATCCTTTTAGGATGTGATGTCCCATTTTGTCTCTTTTGGTGATCAAATAGGATTCGTTATGTTTATTGCTTTCTATTTCAATTGGGATGTTTTCGACAATCTCTAATCCGTAGCCAATTAAACCTGCTCTTTTGGTTGGGTTATTAGACATTAATTTCATTTTGGTAATGCCTTGTGCTCTCAAAATTTGCGCACCTACTCCGTAATCACGTTCGTCGCTTTTAAAGCCTAATTGAATATTGGCTTCTACAGTATCCAAACCTGCATCTTGAAGGTTATAAGCATGAAGTTTATTCACTAAACCGATACCTCTACCCTCTTGGTTCATATATACAATTAAGCCCTTGCCTTCTTTCTCAATCATCTCCATGGCTTTATGCAATTGCGGTCCACAATCACAACGGCAAGAACCAAAAATATCACCAGTTACGCATGAGCTGTGAATACGCGTCAATACAGGTTCGTCTTCCTTCCACTCGCCTTTAGAAATGGCCATATGTGTAGCGCCATTGCTTAACTGCGTATAGGCTGTCATTTTAAAATCGCCCCACTGTGTTGGTAAGTTCACGGTCACTTCTTCTTTAATCAAGCTTTCTGCAGCTAAACGATAGCTAATCAAATCCTTGATAGAAATGATTTTCAGATCGTGCTGTTTTGCGGTGATCATCAAGTCTGGCAAACGGGCCATGGTACCATCTTCGTTCATGATTTCTACCAATACTCCTGCAGGCTCAAAACCCGCTAAACGAGCAATATCAATCGTCGCTTCGGTATGTCCTGTTCTACGTAACACCCCTTCTTTTCTCGCTCTTAAAGGAAAAATATGTCCTGGCCTACCTAAATCTTCAGGTTTGGTATTAGGATCAATTAAGGCTTGTACAGTCTTTGCTCTATCGTGTGCAGAGATTCCTGTGGTACATCCTTGACCAATCAAATCAACCGAAACGGTGAATGGAGTTTGGTGCAAAACAGTGTTGTTCTGTACCATCAAGTTGAGTTCCAATTTGTCGCAAAGCTCCTCAATTAACGGAGCACAGATCAATCCACGCCCATATTTAGACATGAAGTTAATGACCTCAGGGGTCACGTTTCTGGCCGCAGTTACAAAGTCGCCTTCGTTCTCACGATCTTCATCATCAACTACTATAATAATTTTGCCTGCCCTAATATCGGCCAGTGCTTCTTCTACGGTATTTAATTTAATCTCCATTTTGGCAAATAACAAAATGAATGGGGTTTAACCCATCTTTTAATTTGTGTACAAAGGTACAACCTTTAAAAGCAATTATTGTAGGTAATTATCATTATGAAGTAAGAAATCGAAAGGGCACAGTTAAGACTTCATACGAAAGTGAGATTTGATCATCATCCCTCTTTTTTCATCTTACTGAACTTCTTTCTTTTTTTTCTTTTTGAAGAGCCCTAGCACTAATTGTTTATAGTAATCAATATCAAAAAGGGCAGAGTCGACCGTTGCCTTGTAAGTTAAGAATACTCCAATTGGAGTAAGAATAATGACAGCCATCCACATTCCGAATACTGGATCTAACGAACCTTCTTTAGCTGACTTTTCGGCCACTGTAGAAATGATATGATAGAACAGGAAGAAAATTACCGCAATAACTACCGGCAAACCTAAACCACCTTTACGGATAATGGCCCCCAATGGAGCTCCAATAAAGAACAACAATAAACAGGAAACTGCCAAGGTATATTTACGTTGATATTCAATTTGCGCCCGTAAAATTTCTTTGGTCCTAAAATCGTACTCCGTTAACTGGCCACTCACGGTTTGTTTAAGTGCATCTACTTGGTCGTAGGCGCTTTGCAAAGCTTGTGATCGTTGGTCTTTGGGAATTACATTTAGGATACTCCCTTTTATCACCTTAGGTGTTGTTTTGACTTTGGTATAGCCTTTTACGTAATTGCTCTGCTTAAAATAGTATTGTGCATTTTTCTGCAGGGCTTTGGTCACACTATCCAAACCTTTACTTAGGGAATCCCTACGATGCAATAATTCCTTACGGTTCAGCATCGGAGCATTATTCTTAAAGTTCTCCTCCTGTGTACGGGTCATGTCCTTAAAACTGCTGAAATCAAACTTCACTTCTGTTTGCTTAAAACGCATACGGGTGAGGGTTTGACGAGGATTGTACGAACCATTGTTGGAAGCTGCTTCTTGATAGCGAACGCCATTTACCAAGTTAAGTACCATGTAATTCCCATCAGATGTTTTGGACATCTTCCCTTTTTCGGCCATGATGATTTGCGGCACGCCATTACTGCTGCTATGATCGTAAATCATAATTCCATAAAGCGAGTCGACGGCGCCTTCGCCTTTACGTTCTACACGCATCGAATATCCTGGAATACTATTATTAAATACGCCTGGTTTAATTAAGAAGGATAGCTTTTTATTACGAACGTCCCACAACAAAGAGCCATATTTGAGGTTGGCCTTGGGGAGCATATAATCTGAAAAGAAAAAGGAAGCGACGGCCAGTCCCACAATGAGTACTAAAAGCGGCTGCATGGCTTTTCGCAGCGAAACTCCCGCAGACTTAATAGCCACCAACTCATAATTTTCGCCCAAATTACCAAAGGTCATGATGGACGAAAGCAAAATAGCCAAAGGTAATGCCATGGCCACATTGGATGCCGAAGCATACATCATCAGTTCGGCAATTACGTACCATTCGAAACCTTTACCTATCAAATCGTCGACGTACTTAAATAAAAAGAACATCAACAAGATAAACATCACAATAAAAAATGTGACGGCAAAGGGCCTAAGAAATGCCTTGATTAGCAGTAAATGGATCTTTTTCAATGATGCAAAGATAGGCAATGCCAATGAAAAGTAATAGATTTAGCTTGCGTTAATGGTTAGGTTTTGACTAAAATTTGCCAATTGAGCAACTATGCTCCCAATACACTCAACAAATAGGTAATTTGGTTGTCCCAAATTTGTTTTCTTTCTTGTAGGGTTTCCTCTGTAGCAAAATCAGTGATGGCTAGCGCCACGTCATTGGTCAACTCATCCTGCATGATTTCCATTTCGAAATAACAATAAGGCTCGTCGTCTACCCATTTAAACTTTACCAGTTTATTTTCTTTAACGCTAATCAGTTTGGCTTTCTGTACTTCTCCATCCCAAGTAAAAGTATAGGTTTGGTCTCTAAAAGCTACATCGTCTGCAAACCATTGCGCCAAACCATTTGGTTCGCTAATAAAGCTATATAGTATGCGCGGAGATGACCTTATTGCATATTCTAATGTAAATTTTTTCTTTTCTGACATCCTTACTTCTTTTTTTGCTTTCCTATTTTTTCTAAAGAAAAGTATTTTCTTTTATAAATGCAAAGTTTTGGAAAATAAGTATTTTTTTATTCTTCGGCTTTCGTTTTGGAGGTTAGGTTATTTTTATGAGATAAAGAAAAGCCCTAAAAAACAGGCTTCTACAATAAATAAAAAACCTTTTTCAATATTTTTCTTTGTTTATTGTATTTAATCCTATATTTGCAGCTCGAAATTTTTCTGGCGGGGTAGCTCAGTTGGTTAGAGCGCAGGATTCATAACCCTGAGGTCACGAGTTCAACTCTCGTTCCCGCTACTTGGTAAAAGCTCACAGCAATGTGGGCTTTTTTTTATCCAAACAATTGCTTTAAAATCGGGAACCTTTCTTCGTTACGGATAATGACCGGAGTAAGCAAAATAGGCACAATGACCGCCACCAAAAAAGCATCCCATCCAAAATAAGGGAATGTTGTAAATATTAAGGTATACAGAAAAAAGATGATCATGTGCGTAAAATACATGACGGTACTGCATTTTCTCAAGAATAGCCCGTTTTTAATTTTTTCTAATTTCAAATCAACAATAAGACAGAACAGGGTAATGGGCAATAACGAAAATAAGAATGGGGATAAAATCTTAACTTCAAACAGTTGGAAAGTAAGAGCCAAGAGCACCATCCATACCATGGCAAGTCTTGAAATCCGTATTTTACGCATGGCTATTAATCCACCCACCAACAGGTAGAACATACCCGTGAACAACCTTCCCGTGAGAAATAGGTATTTAATGATTTTGCCCAACATCAACAGAAATTCGTTATTGGTTTCTCCAGTTACCAAGAAATTGAAAACCATAGCAATTGCGAAAACTACAATGGATATATAGAATATTGTTTTTATCCTCAGGTCAATAAACATCAAGAAGCCAGTAAATATCAAGGAATAAATCATGGACAAAAGAAACCAGAGTGGCCACGAATAAAAATTTTCACCAAAGAAAAAAGTGCCTCTGATAAAGAGTATGATATCTTTTTTGATGACCAAATCATCATTGGCATAATGCCAAAAAGTAACAGGCAAAAAAATCAAAGTCCAGTAGATATACAAACTGATAATTCTTTTTAGATAAAGCCAAATAGCGTTTAATCGGGTGGTTTTATCTGCGCTTTGATACACTTTTGGAAATAGAAAAAAACCTGCTGCCATGAAAAAACAGGGAACTACCAAAAGCAGCGACTTTTCCCATATTTGAATAAAAACAGGGTCAGTTACATCTTTAAACGGATGTGTATGTCCTGCTACCACCAAAATAGCCAGCAAAAATTTGGTGAGGTCAATTCCTTTAAATTCTTTTCTCTCTATCGAACGTGTAGTATCCATAAAAAGGCTTCTAATTTTCACTTTAGGCCCATGGTCTTCCCGTAAATCTAGTTCAAATCATATTAATCAAAGGTAGTTGTTTGTTATAAGGCGGATGAGCAATTTAGATTTAGCGTTAAGGGCTTTTTTGTTTCTAATTTAGTTATTTTTCCTTTTCTCTACAAATAGGCAATCCTACTTGTAAGTGTATCATTTATAAAATGTAAACAACTAAATTAAACAACTTGTTTGAGATAAAAACCATCAATTTTATTCTATCTCTTTTATACTCTTTCTAAGCCCGTTTTTAAATAACAAAGGGAGCAAGTTCCTCACCTACTCCCTAATTTAATTACTCTTCTTCCAGATATTTTACAGCAAAAGCAACCCAATCTTTTACGGATTTATCCATATAAACATCGGGCTGTATGCCAATATTATCTATTGGATAATCTGGCAAACGCAGTGCCCTGTAGGTTGGCATGAATACTTGATAACCAGGACAGCCAAAATCTACCAAATAAGCATTTCCATAGTCTAAAGCGCCATAGCTTGGAATACCTAGTATTTTAACTTTTTTGCTTTGTTTGGCCACAAATAAAAAGTACTCTGCAGAACTTCCCGAACCTTTATTGGCAAGAATTACGATATGTTTGGGGCTTTTTGGAGCAATTTCCACATTCTCTATATAAATGGGCAGACCTGTATTGTTAAAATTAACAAACTGTCCCAAATTTGCTTTTAGGGTTGCAATGTTCTTATCTGTATTGGTGGTAGGCGTATTTTTATCCAGCGTTTTTTTATAGGCCTCCAAGTTGTTAATGTAGGTTTGCGTAGCTAAAAACTCGGCTCCAGTATTTCTGATAGATTTCCCCATGATATAGGGTAATAGCTTCTGATAGGCATCTGTAGTACCTCCTGGATTACCCCGAAGGTCGATAATCAAATTTTCGCTGTTCTCAAGCCCCGCTTTATTGTCATCGATTAGCTGCGTGATTTGTTTCAAATATTGATACTCGAAGCTCGGCAATTTTAGCACGGCTGTTTTAGCTGTTAGTTTTTTAAAGTAAAAACCTTCCAGCTCATTTAATCGACTAGCAACCGCCTCCTTATTTGCAGGCTCTGGACTTTGTTTTACCAAGGCAACACTTACTTCATTCAAAAACAAAACACCCTCTTTGTAAAAAATATAATTCCCTGTTTTTAAAGATTTGTCTCGCAAGGCATACTCAAATGTACCATTGGAGAACAATTTAAACTTAATTTCCTTTGGTTTCCATTGGGTTGATTCTGCTTCGATAATAAAACCGACATATTCGTCTTTACCCATTTTTTTAACACCAATACGATAACCATCCGTTTTCCAAACACCTTCCAAACTGTCTTTTGTTTTGCCAATCTGTTTTTGGAAATCTTGAATATCAATGTTCATACTTTCCACTGAACCCGTTATACCATTAGAAAAAGATGCACCATTAGCGCCCACCCATAAATGTGGGTCTTTAAAGAAATCGGTATATTGTTTCAACAGTTTCTGACATTGTAAACTATCTGTCTGCTTGGCTTGCTTGACTAAATTTTCCTTAAAGCCATTGTATAGAAAAGTTTCTTTAGTTTTTGCTGAAAAGCCTGGATATTCAGTTTCAACCTTTTTAATGAGTTGACTTAACACTTGCTCACAAGGGCAGTTAGTTTGCTGTGCAGCTATGGATAATGGAAATAATAAGGTAAGTAGATAAAGTAGTTTCTTCATATTTAATGAGCTATTTGTATGGCCACAAAGGTAATTTGTGGCCTCTCATCAAAATAGTAAAAATGTAAACCACTAAATAAATAGCCAAAGATTGCCTTGTTGCGTATCTACCTTTTTAAAAAAGTGATGGGGATTAACATGAGTAAGTTGTTTAAAATCCTTGACCAAATGCGATTGGTCGTAAAACAAACTATCGTAAGACAATTCTGTTAAATTTTTGGCTTCCCGCTGCTTAATCACCGTTTTTCTGAAGCGATGTATCTTTCGGTATTCGGCAGCTGGTTTACCGATATTTTTAGTGAAAATCTTATTGAGGTACTGTCTGGAAAAACCTCGCTTTTGAGCAATATCGTCAATCTTCAAATCGGTCTCTACATCAGTTAAAATGCTTTCCATTAAACTGAGGTCGTCGCTGTTTAATTTTGAAAGCCAATATTGTTCTAAGCGCTCTCGCTGAAGTTCCCTATCCTGCTCTTCCAATATTTCTTTCATAGATGTAATGAAATCTGGAAACGGATTAAAGTCCTTGGCATTTTGCTGTTTAAAAAGAGATTGTACATCGTTAACAAAATGATTAATTCCCAAGGGTTTAAAATAGATGGTGATTTCATTTGCAGCTCCCTCAAAAAGCACTTCGATTGGAGCCGTATAACGGGCCACATAATTGGCCACAATATTTTGTTGTGAGGAAGGTTTAATGACAAACTTAGTTTCCTGCATTTCAATCTCAATATCCTTACTTACAGATACGATAAAGAAATTATTAGGAAATGTCCAGTAATGTAGTGGCTTGGGTATTTTGCTTGGCGAAATAAAGTAATACCCTTCTATATATTTACTTAAACCCTCATGCTTGGGCCTATAAAATTCCATCTCCATCTTTTCCGCTGCTGCTTATTGCAAATTTACTTTCTCAAAATCTTTTCCATGGTTTTACCTTTGGCCAGCTCATCAATCAGCTTATCCAAATAACGTATTTGCTGCATCAATTTTTCTTCAATATCCTCTACGCGGTATCCACAAATGACGCCTGTAATTTTTGAAACATTGGGATTGAGCTGCGCCTGAGCAAAGAAGTTTTCAAAATCTGTTTTATTGTCAATATGCTGCTGCAAGGTTTCGGCATTGTAACCCGTTAACCAAAATATAATCTCATCTACTTCTGCCTTGGTGCGTCCTTTTTTCTCCGCCTTGGCAAGATAATGTGGATAAACGCTAGCAAATGACATTCGGTATACTCTGGTATTATTCGGATTCATATGAATTGCTTTTGATTTTCAAAACTACCATTTAAGATTTGTTTTAAATCTTAATGTTTGACATTAAATAGCCTTCCAGCTCCTTAAAGGATAAGAACACCGTAGGGTCAACGGGAATCGTGCCTCTTGGCAAACCATAATCTGCACTAAATTCAATTCCTTTTTCAAGAATCCTAAAGAATTCTAATTGTTCTTTCTTAAAAATATTGGCAACGTTTGATAATAGTTCATTTATAGCTGCTTGCTGTTCTTCACCCTTAGGCTCTTTTCTATATTCCTCAAGCCTTTCTTTTAGCACATTACTGATTTGAGTTGTAAGATGATGGATTTTATCTTTACGAAAAACCTCATTTGCAGTCAATATCTTTTTGTTAATCACATCAAAGTTGAAGTACTGTTCTTGTAAGGTTAAATTCCCTGCAAGTACTTCATAGCGCATGGTTAAGGATAGAACCTTGCCATTATTCATCCCTATTTCAAAACTCACATTATTTAAACCGCTGTAATCACCTTTTTCTCTACACCCCGCAGCCCTTGATTTCACCACCTGTTGAAGCAGCTGTTCTGGAGTTTGTATTTTTCCCTTTGCAAGGTCTGAGATTTCCAAGTATCCAGCAATGAGCCGTTGATTAAAAAAATTATGTTCATTCTTACCGTAGATATCTGGGAAATGGAAAGTCAATTTCTCCGATTTACAAATCAATGTCTTTTTAACATCTCTTACCGCAATTCCAGATACAGCCTTTAAAGATTTAGACGACTGTGCTTTCCCTTCTGCAAAGAAAAGACACAAAACAATTAAACAGATGCTTCTCATTAATGTATCGTTTTAATTTCCATACCGTTTTCTTAACGCTTTTATAGCATCAAACTAATACCCAAATTGGCTTGGATTCGTAAAAGTTTTTAGCTTTTTGGTCAATTCATCCCTTACTTCTTTGGGTAGGCCTTTTAATTTTAAATTGATATTGGGTTCGTTCAGCTTGCACTTTCCTTCCTCATTACAATAGAATTTTAAATGATAAAGGTATTTTTTGCGATTGTAAAAGATAATGAAAGATGCTTTTACATCACTATCTGCATTACCACAATAAAAGAAAGGAATGAAAACTGCTTTATTCCCATTATATTCTGTAAACCAAATATCCTTTTCCCTAAACAGAATCATCTCCATCTGATAGTTTTTATCGTCGAAAATGATTTGCTGAACGAAGTTCTTGTTCTTTAACAGGGCTTGAATTTTGGTTTTATGCCCATCAAAAGGTGGCTTATCTGGATTACATAATGCGTTTACATTTACGGTAAGCTTATTTTCGCCGTTCTTATCCTTCCACACTTTATGAATTTCGATGGAATCAGTATGAACAATTTGTGCTGTGGCAAACTGGCCACCTACCATCAAGAAAAAAATCAGCATTTTAAATAAGCTGCCTGTGATATTTCGAAAGTTCTTCATTTCTAAAATTACAAGTGAGGTACTAAAATGTTCATCTACCCAAAAGCTGTATTGCCCTTTAAGCTACAATTTAAGGATAATAATCCAATCTCAAAGAATAAGCCAACAAACACACAAATAAAAAAATACAACAATTAATTATTGTTTTACGATAATTAATTATAATTTTACATTGATTATTTAAATAGGAATTTTATGCAACAGACCAAATTCGTCGCCAAAATTTTATATTATATCAGCCTAGCACTTACTGTAGGCTATTTGGGTACCGTACTTTACTCGATATTTTGTATTGCAACTGGGCTGAGTACTCAAACTTATGGTGACGGCAAGTTTCTACATATTCTTTTTCCTTTTACGGGACGTCCTTTTCTTAATATAGATTATAATGCTCGTTACATCCTTATTGCCTTTATTTTGCCCTTATCACTTTATGGTATTTTCTTTGGGATGGCTGCAAGGGTATTTAGAGTATTCTTACAGCCCAAATTGTTTACTAAGGAAAACATTCTCGCTCTTAAAAGATTTTATCAATTAAATATTTTTGTTCCACTGCCTATTTCATTGTTCGCATCCCTCTTTTTTCAAGTAGAAAGTATGGTTTGGGGTTTAGTACTCATCCATTTCTTTTTGGGTATTTTCGCATTTTTCCTTGCAGGAATTTTTGCCCAAGGTGTTAGCTTGCAAAAGGAACAGGATTTATTTATTTAACAATATGCCAATAGTAGTAAATTTAGATGTGATGCTGGCCAAGCGAAAAATGCAGAGCAAGGAATTGGCAGAAAAACTGGGAATTACACCTGTTAACCTTTCTATTTTAAAAACTGGAAAAGCTAAGGGCATCCGCTTTGATACGCTGGAAGCCATATGCAAGATATTGGATTGCCAACCTGGCGATATCCTAGAGTACACCGAGAAATAAACAAAAAACATATCAATTTTTTAAAGCAACGGAAATCGTTGCCTGACCTTTTATTGCCTAAACTTTTTAAAAATATGAACACACTTGTCATTCAAAACCTAAACCTGGTGTATGCCAATAAGCATCAGGCGCTCCGCGATGTCAATCTCGAAATTGGCAACGGCATGTTTGGACTGCTGGGCCGTAACGGCGCTGGAAAGTCGTCCTTAATGAAAACCATCACCACCTTACAAAAACCGACTTCGGGCAGCATTTTGTTTAATGAGATAGATGTGCTGAAAAATCCAATGGACCTTAAAAAGCACCTTGGTTTTTTGCCTCAGGATTTTGGGGTATATCCAAAGGTTAATACTTATGATTTACTGAACCACATTGCCATATTAAAAGGTATTAAAGATGCTTCGCAACGCAAAAATCAAATCCTAAACCTATTGGAAAAAGTGAACCTCCACGAGTTCAGCAAAAAGGAAGTCCATACCTTTTCTGGTGGCATGAAACAGCGCTTTGGTGTAGCGCAAGCACTTTTGGGCAATTCTAAAATCATTATTGTTGATGAGCCTACTGCTGGATTGGACCCCGAAGAGCGCAACCGTTTTAATACCTTGTTAAGTGAAATCAGTGAAGAGGTGATTGTTATCCTATCCACCCATTTGGTGGAAGATGTAAGAAACCTGTGCAGCGAGATGGCAATTATGGACCAAGGAGAAATTTTACAAAAGGGCAAACCCAAGGAAATGCTGGCACAGCTTCAAGGAAAGATTTGGAGCAAAAAAATCGACAAGAATGAGTTGGCAACCCATCAATCACAATATGAAATCATCAGTCACCAGCTGATTGAAAAGGAAATGCACATTACCGTTTTTTCCGATACATCCATTAGCGGTTTTGAAGCCATCAGTCCCAGCCTTGAGCATGTTTATTTCCATGGTCTGCACACTAAAACACTAGTATCATGAACCCATTTTTCAACTTTGATTTCAAGCAAACCAGGAAAAGACTTGCCAATGTGCTGACTATTTTGGCCTTGTTGGTTTTAGGTGTTTTTACAGGCTCGCAATTTAACCTTACCGTTGGCGAAGGGGTTTACCTCAATTCGCCATACACCATTGGCTTTATGACAGGGCTGCTCAGCCTTTCCATTATTTTCATTGCCACGGTCATCGCCAATCAATTGCTATTTAAGGAATTCGATTCCAATTCAGATGTGATTATTTTTGCGCTCCCTGTTTCAAAACTCACTTATTTAAAAGGAAGATTCTTAGCCTTCTTTACCATCACTTTTTGCTGTTTTGCCCTCATGATGATAGGTTTTATGATTGGCCAGCAATTGCGAACAGGAACAGAAATTAAAGCTGATTTTCATTTGATGCATTACCTATTGCCACTATTAACTTTCGGTCTTTTTAATTCGTTATTCGTGTGCAGTGCATTATTTCTACTGGCATTTTCTACTCGCAAAAAGTTATTGGTGATTGTGGGCGGTTTGTTGCTTTATGTGTTTTACATGGTGTCGTTGCTATTTTCAAACTCACCTTTCATGGCTGGAGCACTTCCTCAATCCATTACTGCACAAAAAATATCGGCTATTTTGGATCCTTTTGGTCTTTCCGCTTATTTTTTTGAAAGCCGAGATTTTAGTCCAGCACAAAGAAATTCTATATCGGTTCCATTTGGGGGCTATGTGATGCTCAATCATTTCATTTTCACCTTGCTTTCGGTACTGTTTTTAATCTTCGGTTATTTTTCTTTCTCGTTTTCTCCTACATCAGGCAAAAGAAAAAATAGCAAACAAAAAAACACCTCTTCGGGAATCAGTACCACACCATTAATTAGCACTAACACTTATTTTGATTTTCCGCAAAGCTTAAAGTCAATCTTATCGTTTGCTCAAAAAGACTGTATTTATTTATTTAAAAGCATCAGCATCATCGCCATTTCTATTTTATTGCTGTTTAATTGTGGGATGGAAATGTATGCCGAAATTGAAAAGGGCATTCGCATTCCACAAAAATATGCCAGTGCTGGACTAATGGCAACCACCATTATGCAAAACTTCCATTTAATAGGCATGCTTATTCTGGTGTATTTCGTGAACGATGTTTTTTGGAGAAGTCAGGCCTCGAGGTTCTCTCTTATTGAAAACAGCACTTATTTTTCCAAGGCCAAAACAAAGGGGCATTTCGTCGCTATTTCTATTCTACTTTTATTTTTCTCGGTGCTACTCATTATAGAAGGCTTGGTTTTTCAATGGATGTATGCTTATTTCCATATCAATTGGGGAGCCTACTTGAGCGTATTTTTGTTTTGCACCTTTCCTTTAATGTTATTTGCAGGGTTATTGATAGGGCTTAACCAAATAAGCAGGAACAAGTTTTTGGCCTTGGGTCTTTCTATGCTAACCTTACTATTGGCTTTCCCTCCTATTTCGAAAAAACTGTTTTCCAATCCTTTGCTGCGAATCTTCTCCGATTTTAAAGGCGAGTTTAGTGATTTTAATGGTTTCGGTCCTTATGTTGGTTCTTTTGCCTTAAGGTTGACTTTTGGAGCCTGCGCTATTTTATTGATAATTTTATTAGTTGATTCATTCAAAAACCGAAAATTCCAATGGCAGAGTCTTTGTTATGGAATAGTGCTGTTAGCAGTCGGATTTTTCTCAGGAAAAGCTTTTCTAGAAGGTTATGAGCCTAAGCAAGAATGGGCAGCACAACAATTTGCGGCTCAATATGAAAAGCAATACCAAAAATTCAAAACGCTTCCTCAACCAACCATCACTTCGGTAACAACCAATATTGATTTATTTCCTGCACAAAACGCTTATCGCATTGAAGGAAATTACCAACTCAAAAATCTTAGCAACGAAGCTATTAAAAGCTTCTTGCTCCATTTTCACCCTGATTTAAAACTGGAAACAGCGCAATTAAAAATAGGTGGAAGCACTTTGAATATCAACAAAAGTATTTCAGCAATTCAGCTCCCTCAAGCTTTGCAACCTAATGAAAGCGCTGTACTGACCTTTAAAATTGCTTATCAATGGTTTCCTTCAAACGGCCATCAGTCTTTTAACAGCATGATTGAAAATGGCACTTTTTTAAGAGTAAGCCGTTATTTTCCGAGCTTTGGCTACCAAACTGATTACGAACTAAAGGATGAAAAGGAACGAGCAGCATTTGGTTTGGCAAAGGTAACTCCCATAAAGAAAGTAACGGAACCTACTGTGTATCAAAAGGATTTCATTGATTTAGACATGACCATTTCTACCGAAGCTGCACAAACGGCTATAGGTACTGGCGATTTACAAAAACAATGGAAAAGTGGTGGAAGAAACTATTTTCAATATCAGGCAAACAGTATTCCTTTTCGTTTTGGGCTTTCTTCAGCAATTTATCAAAAGCAGTCGGCCAATTACCAAGGGATTGCTATTCATGTTTTTTACCATCCCAACCATTACGAAAATGTAGTGCACTTGCTTAAAAATGTTCAACTCACCTTGGATTATTGTATCCGTAATTTTGGAAAATACCCTTTCAAAAGCATCAATTTTGCAGAGATATCTTCTTTTACCCGAGGTTTTGCAGCCACAGCCTACCCTTCTGCCATTTTTATGCCCGAAGACATGATTTTTCATTCCAACATTCATGCAGATAAGCAACAGGATGTGATTAATGAACTTGCTGGCCACGAACTTTCACATTTATGGTGGGGCAACAATGGGATTAACCCCGATGATAGAGAAGGAGCAGTGATGTTGACCGAAACCTTGGCCATGTATACCGAGATGATGCTTTACCAAAAAATGCACGGCAAAACCAAAATGCAGGATAGGATAAAAATGCACCAACAGATTTACGATGCTGCAAAGGGGTTTTCGGAAAACCAGCCGTTATATAAAGTAACTGCTGATAATACGCATATTTCCTATTCAAAAGGTGCTGTGGCTATGGTAAAATTGACTGAACTGATTGGTGAGGAGAAAGTAAATCTTGCGCTGCGGAATTTCCTTAACCATAGTGCATATCCTAAAAAACCTAGCTCTTTAGATTTGCTTGAGGAGTTTTATAAGGTTAGTCCTGAAAGGAGGGATGAAATTGATAAGTTGTTTAAGTAAGGTAGTTAGTATTACCTCCTTCGACTTAACTGGTACGGTGATAACACCGACCAGAAGGGGAAATAGCTCTACTACTATTTATTGGTTTTGTCGCTTCGCGGACAAACTTTTATTAAGTAGTGTTTATTATTTTTTTGTCTTAATGCTTTCGCAGGCTCAGGTTCCTATAGCTGAAAAAGTAGACAAAAAAGCCACGGCTACCGATAAATCGGTACAAGTTGCGCCTGATGCTATTAAAGTCTTAGCTAAGGCAAAATACTACTATCCGCACCAGCCAAGGCCGATTTTAGTGGAACGTTGGGACTTTGCTTAGGCTTGAGAAGGTGTTACAGCAAAGTTCATAACCAACTCTCGCTACATCGTATTATACGATGCGCCTATGTGGTTAATTTAGGCAACTTATAAACTATTTAACTTTGACAGCCTTAATTTCTAACGAGATAAAAGGTTGTCAAAGTTTAATCTTCGAATAAATAGCCGCTGTAGGCCAAACCTTTGGCCACACTTTTAAAATTGTCTCCCGAATTGAGGGCCAAGTGTGGGAACTTGTTTTTAAACAAGTCTTGAATGCTGGCTACCATTGAGGTACCGCCCGTTAAAAACAAACTATCAATCTTTTGTACTTCAATATTGTTTGTCGACATAAATTCATCGAGGTAAGCCGCAATTCGGTCTACATCTTTTTTGATGATTTGCTGATAGTCTACCAATGAAACTTCTTCTTCAATGTTAATATCCATTTGATGATAGGTGAAACTAGTTTTAGCTTGCTCGA
>Ga0206117_100492_pt1 | contig 39424 bp, 28 predicted proteins | sample 3A5Ametagenome_FD_177997 | JGI IMG/M metagenome (GOLD analysis project Ga0206117, IMG submission 177997) | Enriched microbial communities from leaf-cutter ant dump, University of Wisconsin, Madison, United States - 3A5A | ecosystem: Environmental > Terrestrial > Nest > Insects nest > Nest dump... | reverse complement strand
TAGGTCGGATCATAGGTGCGGCAGTTCGGGATGGTCGCGGCCAGCATGTGGCTGTGACCGTCTTCGTGCTGCAGGCCTTCACCGTTGAGGGTGGTACGGCCGGCGGTACCGCCGATCAGGAAGCCACGGGTACGACTGTCGCCAGCGGCCCAGGCCAGGTCGCCGATACGCTGGAAGCCGAACATCGAGTAGAAGATGTAGAACGGCAGCATCGGCTGGTTGTGGGTGCTGTACGAGGTACCGGCAGCGATGAACGACGACATGGCGCCGGCTTCGTTGATGCCTTCCTCGAGGATCTGGCCCTTCTTGTCCTCGCGGTAGAACATCACCTGGTCCTTGTCGACTGGCTCGTAGAGCTGGCCGACGGACGAGTAGATGCCCAGTTGGCGGAACATGCCTTCCATACCGAAGGTACGGGCTTCGTCCGGGATGATCGGGACGATGCGCTGGCCGATTTCCTTGTCCTTGACCAGTTGCGCGAGGATCCGCACGAAGGCCATGGTGGTGGAGATTTCGCGGTCGCCCGAACCGTCCAGGATCGCCTTCAGGGTTTCCAGTGGCGGAGTCGGGATGCTGATCGACTTGCTGCGGCGCTGCGGGACGAAACCGCCCAGTGCGGCGCGGCGCTCGGCCAGGTAGCGAGCCTCGGCGCTGCCTTCTTCAGGTTTGAAGAACGGCAGGTTTTCCAGGTCTTCGTCCTTGACCGGGATGTCGAAGCGGTCGCGGAAGTGACGCAGGCTATCGACGTCGACCTTCTTGGTGTTGTGCGCGGTGTTCTTGGCTTCGCCAGCACCGGTGCCGTAGCCCTTGATGGTCTTGGCCAGGATGACGGTAGGCTGGTCCTTGTGGTTGACCGCCTGGTGGTAGGCCGCATAGACCTTGTACGGGTCGTGGCCGCCACGGTTGAGCTTCCAGATCTCGTCGTCGGACAGGTCGGCGACCATGGCCTTGAGTTCCGGGGTGTTGAAGAAGTGCTCACGGACGAACGCGCCGTCCTTGGCCTTGTAGTTCTGGTACTCGCCGTCGATGACTTCGTCCATGCGGCGCTGCAGGATACCGTCGGTGTCCTTGGCCAGCAGTGGGTCCCAGAAGCGGCCCCAGACCACCTTGTTGACGTTCCAGCCACCGCCACGGAACACGCCTTCGAGTTCCTGGATGATCTTGCCGTTGCCGCGAACCGGGCCGTCGAGGCGCTGCAGGTTGCAGTTGATGACGAAGATCAGGTTGTCCAGCTTCTCGCGGCCGGCCAGGGCGATCGCGCCCAGGGATTCCGGCTCGTCGCACTCGCCGTCGCCCATGTAGCACCAGACTTTCTGCTTGCCGGCCGGGATGTAGCCGCGGGCTTCCAGGTACTTCATGAAGCGCGCCTGGTAGATCGCCTGGATCGGGCCCAGACCCATGGAAACGGTCGGGAACTGCCAGAAGTCAGGCATCAGCCATGGGTGCGGGTAGGACGACAGGCCGTTGCCATCGACTTCCTGGCGGAAGTTGTTCATCTGGTCTTCGCTGATGCGACCTTCCATGAAGGCACGGGCGTAGACGCCTGGAGAAGCGTGGCCCTGGAAGAAGATGAGGTCGCCGCCATGCTCTTCGGTCGGCGCCTGGAAGAAGTAGTTGAAGCCGATGTCATACAAGGTGGCGCTGGAGGCGAACGAAGAAATGTGGCCGCCCAGGTCCGAGTCCTTCAGGTTGGTGCGCATTACCATGGCCAACGCGTTCCAGCGTACCAGCGAGCGAATGCGGCGTTCCATGAACAGGTCGCCAGGCATGCGTGCTTCGTGGGTGACGGGAATCGTGTTGCGATACGGCGTGGTGATTGCGTACGGCAGCTGCGAGCCACTACGGGTGGCCAGCTCGCCCATACGGGTCATCAGGTAGTGAGCGCGGTCTTCGCCTTCTTTGTCGAGGACCGACTCCAGGGCGTCCAGCCATTCCTGGGTTTCGACGGGATCGAGGTCTTGCATGGCTTGCTCCAGGGCGGAAAGGCTTCCAGAATCGGTTGCCTGAAGTTTGCGACTGGCCTTTTGGGCAGACGACATGAATTCTTGGATTACCGAGGGTGGTCCCGGCGGCGTGTAGTTTTACTACAAATCGTTCGTCATTACATGCCTTCGACTGAAAAAAGCAGTAGTAAAACTACATGTGAACGGCCTCCGGCCATCCATTGGCTTGTGAGATAAAACGATACCGGCGACTAAAAACCGGTTACGAAAAGGTCTGCCGTGATGGTTTCTGCCAAAAAATCCGAAATTGCAGCTATTTCTAACTTTTGTACGACAGTCCAACCCGGGCTGCGTTTCACCCGTCTCCTCACTGCCTGCCTTTTCCCGCGGATCAAGGATAGACCATGAGCCTGCCTTTGCTGGTCGAACTGCCAGATACCCTCAAAGCCATCGCCACCAATAATGAACAGGCGCTGCGCAGCGCCGTGAGCGCTGTCGACGGCCTCACCCTGGATGACTGGGACGCCGAGCGCTGGGCCGCCTTCGCCCGGGTGTCCGCGGCCAGCGAATTCGTCTTCGAACAGAGCCTGCGCGACCCGGCGATGCTCCTCGACCTGGCCGCCAGCGGCGACCTCGACCGACGCTTCGCCCCCGGCGAGCTGTGCGCGCAACTGGCGGCAGCCGCCACCGGCGCCGCCAGCGAGGACGACCTGGCGCGCGCCCTGCGCCGCCAGCGCAACCGCCACCAGGTGCGCATCATCTGGCGCGACGTGACCCGCCAGGCCGACCTGGTGGAAACCTGCCGCGACCTCTCCGACATGGCCGACGCCGCCATCGACCAGGCCTACCAGTGGCTGTACCCGCGCCTGTGCGAGCAGTTCGGCACGCCCACCGGCAGCCGCAGCGGCCAGCCGCAGCAGATGGTGGTGCTGGGCATGGGCAAGCTCGGCGCGGTGGAGCTCAACCTGTCCTCGGACATCGACCTGATCTTCGCCTACCCCGAAGGCGGCGAGACCACCGGGGTCAAGCGCTCGCTGGACAACCAGGAGTTCTTCACCCGCCTCGGCCAGCGCCTGATCAAGGCGCTGGACCCGATCACCGTCGACGGCTTCGTCTTCCGCGTCGACATGCGCCTGCGCCCCTACGGCTCGTCCGGTGCGCTGGTGCTGAGCTTCAATGCCCTGGAACAGTACTACCAGGACCAGGGCCGCGACTGGGAACGCTACGCCATGATCAAGGCCCGCGTGGTGGCCGGCGACCAGGCGGCCGGCGCGCAGTTGCAGGAGATGCTGCGGCCCTTCGTCTATCGCCGCTACCTGGACTTCTCGGCCATCGAGGCGCTGCGCACCATGAAGCAGCTGATCCAGCAGGAAGTCCGGCGCAAGGGCATGTCGGCGAACATCAAGCTCGGCGCCGGCGGCATCCGCGAGGTGGAGTTCATCGCCCAGGCCTTCCAGCTGATCCACGGCGGCCGCGACCTGAGCCTGCAGCAGCGGCCGCTGCTCAAGGTACTGGCGACCCTCGAAGGCCAGGGCTACCTGCCCGCCGCGGTGGTCGCCGAGCTGCGCGAAGGCTACGCGTTCCTGCGTTATACCGAACATGCCATCCAGGCCATCGGCGACCGCCAGACCCAGATGCTGCCGGACGGCGACCTCGACCGCGCGCGCATCGCCTTCATGCTCGGCTTCCCCGACTGGGACGCCTTCCATGCCCAGCTGATGCACTGGCGCGGGCGCATCGACTGGCACTTCCGCCAGGTCATCGCCGATCCGGACGAAGACGAAGGCGACGGCGAAGTGGTGGTGGGCGGCGAATGGCTGCCGCTCTGGGAAGAAGCCCAGGACGAGGAAGCCGCCTGCCGCCAGTTGCAGGACGCCGGTTTCCGCGACGCCCAGCGCGCCCTGAAACTGCTCGCGGCGCTGCGCGCCAGTCCGCAGTTGCGGGCCATGCAGCGCCTCGGCCGCGAACGCCTCGATGCCTTCATTCCACGCCTGCTGGCCCAGGCCGTGGAACACGCCGACCCGGACCTGGTGCTGGAACGGGTGCTGCCGCTGGTGGAAGCCGTGGCGCGGCGCTCGGCCTACCTGGTGCTGCTCACGGAAAACCCCGGCGCGCTGCGCCGCCTGCTGACCCTGTGCGCCGCCAGCCCGTGGATCGCCGAGCAGATCGCCCGCTTCCCGCTGCTGCTCGACGAACTGCTCAATGAAAGCCGCCTGTTCAGCCCGCCCAAGGCCCCGGAACTGGCCGCCGAGCTGCGCGAGCGCCTGACCCGCATTCCCGAGGACGACCTGGAACAGCAGATGGAGGCCCTGCGTCACTTCAAGCTGGCCCACAGCCTGCGCGTCGCCGCCTCGGAGATCGCCGGCAGCCTGCCGTTGATGAAGGTCAGCGACTACCTCACCTGGCTCGCCGAAGCCATCCTCAACCAGGTCCTGGCCCTCGCCTGGCGCCAGACCGTGGCCCGCCATGGACGCCCGCAACGCAGCGACGGCAGCCCGTGCGACCCCGGCTTCATCATCGTCGGCTACGGCAAGGTCGGCGGCATCGAACTGGGCCACGGCTCGGACCTCGACCTGGTGTTCATCCATGACGGCGACCCGCAGGCCGAGACCGACGGCGCCAAGCCGATCGACAGCGCGCAGTTCTTCACCCGCCTGGGCCAGCGCATCATCCACCTGCTGACCACCCAGACCAACTCCGGGCAGCTCTACGACGTCGACATGCGCCTGCGGCCGTCCGGTGCCTCGGGCCTGCTGGTCAGTTCGCTGGGCGCCTTCGAGCGCTACCAGCAGAACGAAGCCTGGACCTGGGAACACCAGGCCCTGGTCCGCGCCCGCGTGCTGGTGGGCTGCGAACAGGTCGGCGCGGCCTTCGAGGAGGTCCGCGCCCGGGTCCTCGGCAAGCAGCGCGACCTGGCCGCCCTGCGCAGCGAAGTCAGCGACATGCGCGCCAAGATGCGCGACAACCTGGGTACCAAAGGCACCGCCGCCGGCACGGCGGCCAATGCCTATGACGCCGGAGTTCCCTTCGATATCAAGCAGGATGCCGGTGGTATCGTCGATATTGAATTTATGGTGCAATACGCCGCGCTCGCCTGGTCCCACAGCCATCCGGCGCTGCTGCGCTACACCGACAACATCCGCATTCTCGAGGGTCTCGAGGAGGCCGGGCTGATGCCCGCCAGCGATGCCGTGCTGCTGCGCGAGGTGTACAAGGCATTCCGTTCCGCCGCCCACCGCCAGGCCTTGCAGAAACAGGCCGGGGTGATCGATGCCGCGCAGTTCGCCGCAGAACGCCGCGAAGTGCGGCGGATCTGGAGCGAACTGGGGCTTGGCTGAACGAAACGCGCGGATCCAGGCGGCAGGAAGCCAGCCAGCATCGGCCTACACTCTTGTTGGCGTAGGCAGCTGTAACCGAGCCTGAATATAAAGAGGGGAGGCCAGGGCTGTTGGAAAACAGACTGCAGCCTCCCTGATCGTTTCTGGATAAAGCATGAGAATTTTGATTATCGGGCCCAGTTGGGTGGGCGACATGGTGATGGCGCAGACGCTGTTCCAGGTCCTGAAGCAGCGTCACGCCGATTGCGTGATCGACGTGCTGGCCCCCGAATGGAGCCGGCCGATCCTCGAGCGCATGCCCGAAGTGCGCCAGGCCTTGAGCTTCCCGCTCGGCCACGGCGTGCTCGACCTGGCCACGCGCCGGCGCATCGGCAAGTCCCTGGCCGGCCAGTACGACCAGGCGATCCTCCTGCCCAATTCGCTGAAGTCGGCGCTGGTGCCGTTCTTCGCCGGGATTCCCCGGCGCACCGGCTGGCGCGGCGAATTCCGCTACGGCCTGCTCAACGACGTGCGGCGCCTGGACAAGGCCCGCTATCCGCTGATGATCGAGCGCTTCATGGCCCTCGCCTACCCGGCCGACAGCGACCTGCCGCAACCCTACCCGCGACCGAGCCTGCGCATCGAGGATGCCAGCCGTGCCGCGGCGCTGCAGAAGTTCGGCCTGGAGCTGGACCGTCCGGTCCTGGCCCTGTGCCCGGGCGCCGAATTCGGCGAAGCGAAGAAATGGCCGTCCGACCATTACGCCAAGGTCGCCGAACTGAAGATCCGCGAAGGCTGGCAGGTCTGGCTGTTCGGCTCGAAGAACGACCATCCGGTCGGCGAGCAGATCCGCGAGCGCCTGATCCCGGGCTTTCGCGAGGAGTCCTATAACCTCGCCGGCGAAACCTCGCTGGCCGAGGCCATCGACCTGCTGTCCTGCGCCGACGCCGTGGTGTCCAACGACTCCGGGCTGATGCACGTCGCTGCCGCGCTGAACCGGCCGCTGGTGGCGGTCTACGGTTCCACTTCGCCGGGCTTCACCCCGCCGCTGGCCGACCAGGTCGAAGTGGTGCGCCTGGGCCTGGAATGCAGCCCGTGCTTCGACCGTACCTGCCGCTACGGCCACTACAACTGCCTGCGCCAGCTGGAGCCCGATGCCGTCGCGGCAGCGCTGCAGCGGCTCGGCGGCCCGTCGCTGGTCGACATCAGCACAGAGGTCGACTAAGTGCGGGTGCTGCTGATCAAGACCTCATCCCTGGGCGACGTGATCCACGCCCTGCCGGCGCTCACCGATGCCGCCCACGCCATTCCGGGCATCCAGTTCGACTGGGTGGTGGAAGAAGGCTTCGCCGAGATCCCCAGCTGGCACCCGGCGGTGGACCAGGTCATCCCCGTGGCGATCCGCCGCTGGCGCAAGAACCTCTGGCAGACCGTCAAGAGCGGCGAGTGGCGCCAGTTCAAGCAACGCCTGCGCGAGCGCAAGTACGACCTGGTGATCGATGCCCAGGGCCTGGTCAAGAGCGCGTGGCTGACCCGCTACGTGAAGAAGACCCCGGTCGCCGGGCTCGACCGCTATTCGGCCCGCGAAGGTTTCTCCAGCCGCTTCTATGACCGCCGCCTGTCGGTCGCCACGGGCCAGCACGCGGTCGAGCGCGTGCGCCAGCTGTTCGCCCTGGCCCTGGGCTACGACCTGCCGGAAGGCATCGGCAACTACGGCCTGGACCGCAGCCGCCTGGAGCAGATCGGCGTGGCACCCTACGTGGTGTTCCTGCATGGCACCACCTGGGACACCAAGCACTGGCCCGAGCTGTACTGGCGCCAGTTGGCCGAACGCCTCGGCCGCGCCGGCCTGCATGTCTGCCTGCCGTGGGGCAACCCGACGGAGAAGGCACGCGCCGAGCGCATCGCCCAGGGCTTGAAGAATGCCCAGGTACTACCCAAATTGAACCTGGTCGGGGTCGGCAAGGTGCTGGCCTCGGCCAAGGCCTGCGTGGCCGTCGATACCGGACTCGGTCACCTCGCGGCGGCACTGGACGTGCCGACCCTTTCGCTGTTCGGCCCGACCAACCCGGGCCTCACCGGGGCCTATGGCAAGTCCCAGGTCCATGTGGCCAGCGACTTCCCCTGCGCCCCCTGCCTGCGCAAGAAGTGCAACTACAAACCGAGCGCCGAGGAACTGCGCCGGTTCGATCTCAAACGTGAGTGGCCGCTGTGCTTCACTCGCCTGAATCCCGAACGTGTGGCACGCCAGTTGGGCGAGCTGCTGCGGGCCGAGGATGTTCGTTGATGCAACTGGCTTTCGTGCTCTACAAGTATTTCCCCTTCGGTGGCCTGCAGCGTGACTTCATGCGCATCGCCCTGGAGTGCCAGCGCCGCGGCCACCAGATTCGCGTGTATACCCTGATCTGGGAGGGCGACGTGCCACCCGGCTTCGAGGTGCTGGTGGCGCCGGTCAAGGCGCTGTTCAATCACCGCCGCAATGAAAAACTCAGCGCCTGGATGGCCGCGGACCTGGCCAAGCGCCCGGTGGATCGCCTGATCGGCTTCAACAAGATGCCCGGCCTGGACGTCTACTACGCCGCCGACGGCTGCTTCGAGGACAAGGCCCAGACCCTGCGCGGCGGCCTGTACCGACGCTGGGGTCGCTACCGGCACTTCGCCGAGTACGAACGCGCGGTGTTCGCCAGGGATGCGCGCACCGAGATCCTGATGATTTCCGAAGTCCAGCAACCGCTGTTCATCAAGCACTACGGCACCCAGGAAGAGCGCTTCCACCTGCTGCCGCCGGGCATTTCCCAGGACCGCCGGGCCCCGGCCAACGCCGCCGAGATCCGCGCCGGGTTCCGCCGCGAATTCGGCCTGGGCGACGACGACCTGCTGCTGGTGCAGATCGGTTCCGGGTTCAAGACCAAGGGCACCGACCGCAGCCTCAAGGCCCTCGCCGCCCTGCCCGCGGCCCTGCGCAAGCGCACGCGGCTGATGGTCATTGGCCAGGACGACCCCAAGGTGTTCCAGCTGCAGAGCACCGCCCTGGGCCTGGGCGACCAGGTGCAGTTCCTCAAGGGCCGCAGCGACATCCCGCGCTTCCTCCTCGGTGCCGACGTGCTGATCCACCCGGCCTACAACGAGAACACCGGGACCGTGCTGCTGGAGGCGCTGGTCGCCGGCCTGCCGGTGCTGGTCACCGCGGTGTGCGGCTACGCCCACTACATTGCCGAGGCCGACAGCGGCCTGGTGCTCGACGAGCCGTTCGAGCAGGAGCAGCTCAATCGCTACCTGCAAGGCATGCTCGAAGACCCCGCGGCCCGTGCCAGCTGGGCTCGCAACGGCCTGGCCTTCGCCGAAACCGCCGACCTGTACAGCATGCCCGAGCATGCCGCCGACGTGATTCTCGGAGCGCATTCATGAAGCTGATCCTGGCAGAGCCGTTCAAGCGCCTGTGGGCCAACCGCGATGCCTTCGACGCCGTCGAAGCGCTGCAGGGCGAGGTCTACCGTGAGCTGGAAGGCCGCCGCACCCTGCGTACCGAAGTCGAGGGCGCGGGCTATTTCGTCAAGATCCACCGCGGCATCGGCTGGGGCGAGATCTTCAAGAACCTGTTCAGCGCCAAGCTGCCGGTGCTCGGCGCCGGCCAGGAATGGACCGCGATCCAGCGCCTGCACCAGGCCGGCGTGCCGACCATGACCGCCGTCGCCTTCGGCGAACGCGGCAGCAATCCGGCGCGGCAGCACTCGTTCATCGTCACCGAGGAACTGGCGCCCACCATCAGCCTGGAAGACTTCAGCATCGACTGGGTACGCCAGCCGCCGGAGCCACGGCTCAAACGCGCGCTGATCGCCGAGGTGGCGAAGATGACCGGCGGCATGCACCGCGCCGGGGTCAACCACCGCGACTGCTACATCTGCCACTTTCTCCTGCATACCGACCGGCCGGTGACGGCGGACGACTTCAAGCTGTCGGTCATCGACCTGCACCGCGCCCAGACCCGTGAGCGGATCACCCGGCGCTGGCGCGACAAGGACCTCGCCGCCCTGTATTTCTCGGCCCTGGACATCGGCCTGACGCGCCGCGACAAGCTGCGCTTCCTGCGCGGCTACTTCCAGCAGCCGCTGCGCCAGGTGCTCGCGGAAAACGCCAGCCTGCTGCGCTGGCTGGACGGCAAGGCGCAGAAGCTCTACGAGCGCAAGCAACGGTATGGGGATGCGCTCTGATGGCGGGTTGGACACTGGAGCCGAAGTACGCGGCCCTGGCAGAGGATTTCGGCAGTATCGACGCGGTGTTCGCCGTGCAGGGCGAGCGCCTGACCCGCGACCCGCTGAGCGAGGTGGTGCGCGTCGAGCGTGACGGCGTCAACTATTACGTCAAGCGCTACACCGGCGCCGGCAAGCACCTGCGCCGCTACCTCGGGCGCCCGCGGATCAAGGCCGAGTGGCAGAACCTCAAGCAGTTCGCCAAGTGGCAGATCCCCACCGCCGAGGTGGTGGCCTGCGGCCTGGAGCGCAACGGCCTGAGCTTCGGTCGCGGCGCCATGATCACCCGCGAGCTGCCGCGCACCGAAGACCTCAACGCCCTGGCCGAGCACAATGATCCGCGCCTCAGGGACCGCCGCTGGGTCGACCACGTCAGCCGCCAGCTGGCCCGGCACACGCGGGTCATGCATGACCACCACTTCACCCACAACGACCTGAAGTGGCGCAACCTGCTGGTGGACGACGCCGGCACGCTATTCTTCATCGATTGCCCGACCGGCGACTTCTGGTGGGGCTTCATGCTGCGCTACCGCATCACCAAGGACCTGGCGTGCCTGGACAAAGTGGCCAAGTATCACCTGTCGGCCACCCAGCGCCTGCGCTTCTACCTGCAATACCGCCAGCGCGAACGCCTGAACGCGTCGGACAAGAAGCGCATCCGCCATATCGTGAAGTTTTTCGAGGGACGTGAATGAGTGATTTTGTCGCCAGTGCCGATGTGGCGCTGCTCGAACGCCATGGCCTGAACGGCTTCGAGCAGCTCTGGGCACTGCAACTGGACGCCGTGGACGAACCCAACACCGGCCGCGGTGGCTGGAGCAGCGTGTTCCGCCTGGAGCTGGAGGGCAAGGGCTACTACCTCAAGCGCCAGAGCAACTACCTGACCCATACCCTGCACCACCCGTTCGGCGAGCCGACCTTCGCCCGCGAGTTCCGCAACATCAGTCGCTACCAGAAACTGCGCATCCCGGCCTTGCAGGCGGTGTACTACGGCGAGCGCAAGGTCGACGGCGAGCGCCGGGCGATCCTCATGACCCGGGCCCTGGACGAGTGGACCGACCTCGATCTGCTGCTCGGCCAGTGGGAACAACTGTCCACCAGTGCGCGCCAGGGCATCCTGCGTGCCTGCGGCCAACTGGCCCGTACCCTCCATGGCGCCGCCCAGGTGCATGGCTGCTTCTACCCCAAGCACATCTTCCTGCGCGAGCGCAGTGAAGGCTGGCAGGCGCAACTGATCGACCTGGAAAAGACCCGCCCGCTGCTGTTCGGCCAGCGCGACCGGGCCAAGGACCTCGAGCCCCTGCTGCGCCGCGCCGCGGTGTGGGCCGAGGCGGACGTGCGCCTGCTGCTGGGTGCCTACCTGGACCAGCCGAGCGACAGCTCGCTGGTCAACGCCTGGCTGCAACGCCTGCTGAGCCGACGTCGTCATAAGGAAACCCGCTGATGCGTTTGTCCGAACTCAAGGATGCCGGGCGCACCCCGGCACTGCCGCTGAGCGTCACCCTCGCCGATGCCGCCGGCAGCGCCGAACTGCAACTGCTCAGCCTGCTGCGGGTGCTGCCGGGGCAACGCTATGTCGGTGCCGGCGTGTGGCGCGGCAAGCCGGTGCTGGCCAAGCTGCTGGTCGGCGGCAATGCCCCACGGCATTTCCAGCGTGAACGGGACGGCGTGCGCCTGCTCGCCGACAACGGCGTGACCACCCCACTGCTGCTGGCCGACGGCCTGAAGGAAGGCGAAGGCGGCTGGCTGCTGTTCGAGTTCCTCGAAGGCTCCAGCAGCCTCGGCGACGCCTGGGCCGAGGTGGAAGGCCAGGCACCGCTGAGCGACGCGCAGAGCCTGGTGCTCGGCGAGGCCCTGGTGGCGGTGGCGCAGTTGCACGCCAAGGGCCTGTGGCAGGACGACCTGCACCTGGACAACCTGCTGCGCCACAACGGCCAGCTGCATGTCATCGACGGTGGCGGGATCAAGGCCGAAACCCCTGGCCAGCCGCTGTCGCGCCAGCAGGTGCTGCACAACCTCGGCGTGCTCTTCGCCCAGTTGCCCAAGCGCCTGGAGCCCTTCATCGAAGAGCTGCTGGTGCATTACCTGCTGGCCAACAGCGAGCACGCGCTGCCGCTGGAAGCCTTGCAGAAGCAGATCGACAAGGTCCGTCACTGGCGCCTGAAGGACTACCTGGACAAGGCCGGCCGCGATTGCACGCTGTTCAGCGTCGAGCGCGGCGCTTCGGGCCTGAAGGCCATCGTGCGCAAGGAAATGGCGGCAATGCAGCCGGTGCTGGACGCCGCCGATGCGCTGATCGACGCCGGCCACCTGTACAAGACCGGCGGTGCGGCCAGCGTCGCGCGGGTCGAGTTCCAGGGGCGGCCGCTGGTGATCAAGCGCTACAACATCAAGAACACCGCGCACTGGTTCAAGCGCTTCTGGCGCCCGAGCCGGGCCTGGCATTCGTGGATCGAAGGGCATCGCCTGGACTTCCTCGGCTTCGCCACGCCCGCGCCGCTGGCGGTGCTGGAGACCCGCTGGCTGGGCCTGCGCGGCAAGGCCTACCTGGTGACCGAGCTGCTCGACGGTCCGGACCTGATGGCCAGCTTCGCGCCCCATGTGGAAAGCGGCGAGGTGCCGGAAGAACAGCTGGCGGCGTTGCAGCACCTGCTGGCCCGGCTGATTCACGAACGCATCAGCCACGGCGACCTTAAGGCCTACAACCTGTTCTGGAAGGACGGCCAGTGGGCGCTGATCGACCTGGATGCGATGACCCAGCATGCGACCCAACTGAGCTTCGCCCCGGCCTTTGCCAAGGACCGTGCGCGGTTGCTGAGGAACTGGCCGGAGGGGAGCGCCCTGTACCAGCGGCTGGATGAGTGCCTGCCCAAGCTCGCGGACTAAAGGCCACCTCTGCCCCTGTGGGAGCGGGTTTACCCGCGATTGCGAGGGTGAATTCACTACTGCAATCGCGGGTGAACCCGCTCCCACAGGGGGCCGTGTACAACCATTGAAAAAGGGGCCAGCATTGGCCCCTTCTTCATTCCGGCTTACGCCGCACTGAACATCTTGTGCGGGTCGATCACGAATTTCTTCGGCACGCCGGCATCGAACTCGCCATAGCCTTCCGGCGCCTGGTCCAGGCTGATCACCTGCACACCCACCACGTCGGCGATGTTGATGCGGTCCCACATGATCGCCTGCATCAGCGCGCGGTTGTACTTCATCACCGGGGTCTGGCCGGTGTGGAAGCTGTGGGACTTGGCCCAGCCCAGGCCGAAGCGGATGCTCAGGGCACCGATCTTCGCCGCGGCGTCCACCGCACCGGGGTCTTCGGTCACGTACAGGCCCGGAATACCGATCTTGCCGGCAACGCGGGTCACCTGCATCAGCGAGTTGAGCACCGTGGCCGGGGCCTCGTGCTTGGCACCTTCATGGCCATGGCCACGGGCTTCGAAGCCGACGGCATCAACCGCGCAATCCACTTCCGGCTCGCCGAGGATATCGATGATCTGCTCGTGCAGCGGGGTGTCCTTGGACAGGTCGACCACCTCGAAACCCTGGGACTTGGCATGGGCCAGGCGCAGCGGGTTGAGGTCGCCGACGATGACCACCGCCGCACCCAGCAGGCGCGCCGAGGCAGCGGCAGCCAGCCCAACGGGACCGGCACCGGCCACATACACGGTGCTGCCCGGGCCGACGCCCGCGGTGACCGCGCCGTGGTAGCCGGTCGGCAGGATGTCGGACAGGCAGGTCAGGTCGCGGATCTTCTCCATGGCCTTGTCGCGGTCCGGCAGTTTCAGCAGGTTGAAGTCGGCATAGGGCACCAGCACGTACTCGGCCTGGCCGCCGGTCCAGTCACCCATGTCGACGTAGCCGTAGGCGCCGCCGGCGCGGGCCGGGTTGACGGTCAGGCAGACCCCGGTGTGCTGCTCCTTGCAGGAGCGGCAGCGGCCGCAGGCGACGTTGAACGGCACCGAGACCAGGTCGCCGATCTTCAGGTTCTCGACGTCGCTGCCCTTCTCCACCACCTGGCCGGTGATTTCATGGCCCAGGACCAAGCCGACCTGGGCGGTGGTGCGGCCACGGACCATGTGCTGGTCGGAGCCGCAGATATTGGTGGAGACCACCTTGAGGATCACCCCGTGCTCGATCTTGCGACCGCGCGGGTCCTGCATCTTCGGATAGTCGATCTTCTGCACCTCGACCTTTCCGGCGCCGAGATACACCACTCCACGATTGCCAGACATGCTCTTACCTCGCTTGACTTGTAGTTATGCAGCGTTGGTTGAAGCGCCGCCATCCATGGGCGGCTCGTGTTACTGGAATGGGGGAATTGTGGTCCGGTCGGGCGGGATTGCAGGCACTGGTTGCGACAGCGGTTTATCTGTAGGCGGCAGGATTTCTGTCGGTTTCAGAAATGCAAATCGCCGGCAAGCCGGCTCCCACAAGGAACGGTATGCACCATCCCTGTGGGAGCCGGCTTGCCGGCGATGAGGCCAGTCAGAGCACTACGGTTCGATTGGCGTTCAGGAACACCCGCCGCTCGATGTGATAACCCACTGCCCGGGCCAGGGTCAGGCATTCGATATCCCGCCCCTTGGCGATCAGGTCCTCGGGGTAGTGGCTGTGGTCCACCACCTCCACGCCCTGGGCGATGATCGGGCCTTCGTCGAGGTCGTTGTTGATGTAGTGCGCGGTGGCACCGACCATCTTCACGCCCTTGTTGTAGGCCTGGTGATACGGTTTGGCGCCCTTGAAACCGGGCAGCAGCGAGTGATGGATGTTGATCGCCCATCCATCCAGGCGCCGGCACAGCTCAGGCGACAGCACCTGCATGTAGCGGGCGAGGATCACCAGCTCGGCACCGGATTCCTCGATCACCTGCAGGACCTTGCGCTCCTGCCCCGGCTTGTCGTGAGGATCCAGCGGGAAGTGGTGGTAGGGGATGTGGTGCCATTCGGCCAAGGGTTTGAGGTCGGGGTGGTTGGAAATCACCGCCACCACGTCCATGCCCAATTGACCGATGCGCTGGCGATAGAGCAGGTCGTTGAGGCAGTGATCGGCCTTGGAGACCATGATCACCACCTTCGGTCGGTGGTTCGGCGCGGTCAGCTCGAACAGCATGCCGAACGCCTCGCCACGCTCGGCCAGGCCGGCGCGGAAGGCGTGTTCGTCGAAGTCCTCGGGCTGGCGGAACTCGACGCGGATGAAGAAGCGTCCGGACAGCCGGTCATCGAACGAATGGTGCTCGGTGACATAACACCGCTGCTCGTAGAGGAAGCGGGTCACCGCATCCACGGTGCCGAGCAGGCTCGGGCAGTCGGCGGTGAGGATCCAGGTGTCCGGGGCTCGGCTCATGACTGCGCTCCTAGTTCTCGATCGCCAGGCCGTACTCGGCCGAAGCGTCCTGCAGCCACAGCCACCAGTAGTCGGAGAAGCTGCGGCGGATCAGCAGTTCCCAGGTTTCCTCGCCGGTGCGGCGGATCACCAGTTGCGACTTGGCGAACACGGTACCGACCGCCTTGCCCACCGGGAAGTTGTTCGGGTGCACGTCGTAGCTGGTGGACTTCATCAGCACTTCGCGGACCTTCGGGCCTTCCAGTACCAGCAGAGTCTGCCCGCCGCTGACGTTGACCACCTGGATGTGCTGGCCTTCCAGCGCGTCGCGCAGGGCGTTCTCCACCGCCACTTCCTGGCCGCCGGGAACGATCAGCAGCCACTCGTCCGGGCCGAGCCACTGCAGCGACATGTCGCCGTTGGCGACCACGGTCAGGGCCACCGGCAGCTCCAGGCCGATGGCCTTGAACACACCGCTGGCGAAGGCCGGGTCGTGGGCATCGCCACGGAGGGTCAGGTGACCGAGGAATTTCTTCTCGCGCAGGGTCACCCCGGCGTTCTTGCGGCCCTTGCCGACCAGGCTGGACAGGTCGGCGTGGTGCAGCGGCGATTCGGCCTTGGCATCGGAGCCAGGGCGTTGTTCGTAGACGTTGATGGCGCTCATCTTTTTATACCTGCCTTGAATTCTGTTGGACCTGTGTCGCTCTCGGGGCCTCATCGCTGGCAAGCCAGCTCCCACAAGAGCGGTACATGCAGTACCTGTGGGAGCTGGCTTGCCAGCGATTGGGGCCCCACAGGTCGCCCGTCAAACGTTCTGCCGCTCACCCTTCGGATCGAAGAACACCGAGGAACAGATCTCCGCCTCGATCACGCTGCCATCGGCCTGCGGCGAATAGACCCGCTCGCCGATGCGCTTGAGGCCACCCTTGACCACACCCATGGCGAAGGAATAACCCAGCGAGTTGGCCGCGTAGCTGGAGGTGACGTGACCGACCATGTCCATCGGGATCGGCTGCTTCGGATCGAACACCAGCTGCGCGCCTTCCGGCAGCCATTTGGTCGGGTCGACCGGCTTCAGGCCCACCAGCTGCTTGCGGTTCTCGCGCACGCAGTCCTCGCGGTTCATGCCGCGCAGGCCGATCCAGGAGTACGGCTTGTTGCGGCCCACGCACCAGCTCATGTTCAGGTCGTCCGGGGTCATCGAGCCGTCGGTGTCCTGGCCGACGATGATGAAGCCCTTCTCGGCCCGCAGCACGTGCATGGTCTCGGTGCCATACGGGGTCAGGTTGTACTTCTTGCCGGCCTCGACGATCTTCTCCAGCACGCCCATGGCGTAGTTGGCCTGGATGTTGACCTCATACGACAGCTCGCCGGTGAACGAGATGCGGAACACCCGTGCCGGCACGCCGCCGACCAGGCCTTCCTTCCAGCTCATGAACGGGAAGGCGTCCTTGTCCAGGTCGATGTCGCTGACTTCGGCGAGCAGCTTGCGGCTGTTCGGGCCGGACAGGGTCAGGGTCGCGTAGTGGTCGGTGACCGAGGTGAAGTACACCTTCAGGTCCGGCCATTCGGTCTGCTGGTAGATCTCCAGCCACTGCAGGACACGGGCCGCGCCGCCGGTGGTGGTGGTCATGATGAAGTGGTTGTCGCCGACGCAGGCGGTCACGCCGTCGTCGAAGACCATGCCGTCTTCCTTGCACATCAGGCCGTAGCGCGCCTTGCCCACGTCGAGCTTGGTCCAGGCGTTGGTGTAGATGCGGTTGAGGAACTCGCGGGCATCCGGGCCCTGGATGTCGATCTTGCCCAGGGTCGAGGCGTCCAGCAGGCCCACGCTGTCGCGCACGGCCTTGCATTCACGGGCCACGGCGGCGTGGATGTCCTCGCCGGCGCGGGGGAAGTACCACGGCCGTTTCCACTGGCCGACGTCTTCGAACTCGGCACCGTTCTTCACGTGCCAGGCATGCAGCGCGGTGAAGCGCACCGGCTCGAACAGGTGGCCACAGTGACGCCCGGCCACCGCGCCGAAGGTGATCGGCGTGTAGTTCGGACGGAACATGGTGGTGCCCATTTCCGGAATGGTGATGCCCATGGAGCGCGCGGCGATCGCCAGGCCGTTGATGTTGCCCAGCTTGCCCTGGTCGGTACCGAAGCCCAGCGCGGTGTAGCGCTTGACGTGCTCGACCGACTCGAAGCCCTCGCGGGTCGCCAGCTCGATGGCGGCGGCGGTGACGTCGTTCTGCTGGTCGACGAACTGCTTCGGCGCACGCGCGGTGCTCTTGTCGTGGGGCACCTGGAACAGGGCCACGGTGGCCTCTTCCTGGCGCGCCAGGACTTTCGGCGCGGTCACGCTGGCGGTCTTGAAGCCGGCTTCGCTGGCCGCGCGAGCGCCGCCTTCGAAACCGTCGACCAGGCTGTCGCCCAGGCCGAACACACCGTTGATGCCGCCGACGCACACGCGTTTCTGCGGCGCGTCGCCCGGCACGAAGCCGAGGATGTCTTCACGCCAGACCGGCTTGCCGCCCAGGTGCGAGGCCAGGTGGACCACCGGGCTGTAGCCGCCGGAGCTGGCGACCAGGTCGCAGTCCAGCCACTCGCCGGGGCTGCTGACCTTGTGCGCCTTCACGTCGATGGCGGCGACACGGGCACCGGTGACGCGCTTGCTGCCGCGCGCCTCGATCACCGAGCTGGAGGTCAGGATGCGGATGCCCTTGGCCCGGGCTTCTTCCACCAGCGAGCCACGCGGGTTGTGCCGCGCATCGGCGATGGCGACCACCTGCAGGCCGGCATCGTGCCAGTCGAGGGCGACGCGGTAGGCGTGATCGTTGTTGGTCGCCAGCACCAGCTTGCGGCCCGGGGCCACGCCGTAGCGGCGAACATACACGGAGACGGCGCCGGCCAGCATGTTGCCCGGCACGTCGTTGTTGCCGTACACCAGCGGACGCTCGTGGGCGCCGGTGGCCAGGACCACGCGCTTGGCGCGGACCCGGTGCATGCGCTGGCGCACCTGGCCCATCGGCGCGCGGTCGCCGAGGTGGTCGGTCAGGCGCTCGTGGATGGTCAGGAAGTTGTGGTCGTGGTAGCCGTTGACCGTGGCCCGCGGCAGCAGGGTCACTTCCGGCAGGCTGGCCAGCTCGGCGACCACCGCGGCGACCCACTCGGCCGCCGGCTTGCCATCGAGGCTTTCGCGGCTGTCCAGCAGGCTGCCGCCGAATTCTTCCTGCTCGTCGGCGAGGATCACCCGCGCCCCGCTGCGTGCGGCGGCCAGGGCGGCGGCGAGACCGGCAGGGCCTGCGCCGACCACCAGCACGTCGCAGTGCTGGTTCATGTAGTCGTAGGTGTCCGGGTCGTTCTGCAGCGGCGCGCGGCCGAGACCGGCAGCCTTGCGGATGTACTTCTCGTAGGTCATCCAGAACGACTGCGGGTACATGAACGTCTTGTAGTAGAAGCCAGGGGGCATCATCTTGCCGCCGACCTTACCGATGATGCCCATGACGTCGTTGTTCACGCTCGGCCAGCCGTTGGTGCTGGTGGCGACCAGGCCGGAATACAGCGCCTGCTGGGTGGCACGGACGTTGGGGATCTGCGTGGCTTCGCTGGCGCCGATCTGCAGGATCGCGTTCGGCTCCTCGGCACCGGCGGCGATGATGCCGCGCGGACGCGAGTACTTGAAGCTGCGGCCGACGATGTCGACGCCGTTGGCCAGCAGCGCGGCGGCCAGGGTGTCACCGACGTAGCCCTGGTAGCTCTGGCCGTTGAAGGTGAAGTTCAAGACTTTGCTGCGATCGATGCGACCGCCGCTGGAGAGGCGATAAACCTGGCTCATACCTTTTCTCCCTGGCCGTTGGCGACCAACTGCGGAGCGCTGCTCTTGCCGGTGACTTGTGGCTTGCTGCCGATCTTGTAGGTTTCCAGGATCTCGTAGGTCACGGTGTCACGGGTGGCGTTGAAGTACTGGCGGCAACCGGCGGCGTGGATCCACAGCTCGTGGTGCAGGCCGCGCGGGTTGTCGCGGAAGAACATGTAGTCGCCCCACTGTTCGTCGGTGCAGGCGTTCGGGTCCAGCGGACGCGGGATGTGCGCCTGGCCGGACGAGTGGAACTCTTCCTCGGACCGCAGTTCGCCGCAGTGTGGACAGAAGATGTGCAACATGAGGGTTTCTCCTGTTAGTGGGCGACGGCGGCTGCGCCGTGTTCGTCGATCAGGGCGCCGTTGTGGAAACGGTCGATGGAAAACGGTTTGGCCAGCGGGTGCATCTCGCCCTTGGCCAGGCTGGCGGCGAAGACGTTGCCCGAGCCTGGGGTGGCCTTGAAGCCGCCGGTACCCCAGCCGCAGTTGAAGAACATGTTCTTCACCGGGGTCTTGGAGATGATCGGGCAGGCGTCCGGGCTGGTGTCGACGATGCCGCCCCACTGGCGGTTCATGCGCACGCGGGAGAGGATCGGGAACATCTCGACGATCGCCTGCAGGGTGTGCTCGATGACCGGGTACGAACCGCGCTGGCCGTAGCCGACCCAGCCGTCGATGCCGGCGCCGATGACCAGGTCGCCCTTGTCCGACTGGCTGATGTAGCCGTGCACGGCGTTGGACATGATCACGCTGTCGATGATCGGCTTGATCGGCTCGGACACCAGCGCCTGCAGCGGGTGGGATTCCAGCGGCAGGCGGAAGCCGGCCAGGCGCGCCATGTGCCCAGAGTTGCCGGCGGTGACCACGCCGACGCGCTTGGCGCCGATGAAGCCCTTGTTGGTCTCCACGCCGATCACGGTGTTGTTTTCCTTGCGGAAGCCGATCACCTCGGTCTGCTGGATCAGGTCCACGCCCAGGGCGTCGGCGGCACGGGCGAAGCCCCAGGCCACGGCATCGTGACGGGCGACGCCGCCGCGACGCTGCACGGTGGCGCCGATGATCGGGTAGCGGGTGTTCTTCGAGCAGTCCAGGTACGGGATCTCCTCGGCCACCTGCTTGGCGTTGAGCAGCTCGCCATCGACGCCGTTGAGGCGGTTGGCGTTGACCCGACGCTCGGAGTCACGCATGTCCTGCAGGGTGTGGCACAGGTTGTAGACGCCGCGCTGGGAGAACATCACGTTGTAGTTGATGTCCTGGGACAGGCCTTCCCACAGCTTCATGGCGTGTTCGTACAGGTGCGCCGACTCGTCCCACAGGTAGTTGGAACGCACGATGGTGGTGTTGCGCGCGGTGTTGCCACCGCCCAGCCAGCCCTTCTCGATCACCGCGACGTTGGTGATGCCGTGTTCCTTGGCCAGGTAGTAGGCGGTTGCCAGGCCGTGGCCGCCACCGCCGACGATGACGACGTCGTAGACCTTCTTCGGCGTCGGCGTGCGCCACATGCGCTGCCAGTTCTCGTGGTGGCTGAGGGAGTGCTTGAAGAGGCCGAAGCCCGAATAACGTTGCATGGTCTGTTGCTCCACTCAGCGGTAAACCGGGAAGTCCGCACACAGTGCCGACACGTTGCGCGCCACATCGGCTTCCACATCGGCATCGCCGAGGTTGTCGAGGATGTCGCAGATCCAGCCGGCCAGGGCCACGCACTGGGCGACCTTGAAGCCGCGGGTGGTGACGGCCGGGGTGCCGATGCGCAGGCCCGAGGTCACGAACGGCGACTGCGGGTCGTTCGGCACGGCGTTCTTGTTGACGGTGATGTGGGCACGGCCCAGGGCGGCGTCGGCCTCCTTGCCGGTCAGGCCCTGGCGGATCAGGCTGACCAGGAACAGGTGGTTGTCGGTGCCGCCGGACACTACATCGTAGCCACGATCGATGAACACGCCAGCCATGGCCTGGGCGTTCTCGATGACCTGCTGCTGGTAGGCCTTGAAGCCAGGCTCCAGGGCTTCCTTGAAGCACACGGCCTTGGCCGCGATCACGTGCATCAGCGGGCCACCCTGGGCGCCAGGGAATACCGCGGCGTTAAGCTTCTTCTCGATCTCTTCGTTGGCCTTGGCCAGGATCAGGCCGCCACGCGGACCGCGCAGGGTCTTATGGGTGGTGGTGGTGACCACGTCGGCGAACGGGATCGGGTTCGGGTACAGGCCGGCGGCGACCAGGCCGGCGACGTGGGCCATGTCGACGAACAGCAGGGCACCGACCTTGTCGGCGATCTGGCGGAAGCGCGGGAAATCCAGGGTCTTGGAGTAGGCGGAGAAGCCGGCGACGATCATCTTCGGCTGGTGCTCGACGGCCAGGCGCTCGACCTCGTCGTAGTCGATCAGGCCGGTGTTGGTGTCGATGCCGTACTGCACGGCGTTGTACAGCTTGCCCGAGGACGACACCTTGGCGCCGTGGGTCAGGTGGCCGCCGTGGGCCAGGCTCATGCCCAGGATGGTGTCGCCGGCCTGCAGCAGGGCCAGGTAGACCGCGGCGTTGGCCGAGGAACCGGAGTGCGGCTGGACGTTGGCGTAGTCGGCGCCGAACAGTTGCTTGGCGCGCTCGATGGCCAGCGCCTCGACCTTGTCCACGTGCTCGCAACCGCCGTAGTAGCGCTTGCCTGGATAGCCTTCGGCGTACTTGTTGGTGAGGCCGCTGCCCTGGGCCTGCATGACGCGCTTGCTGGTGTAGTTTTCCGAGGCGATCAGTTCGATGTGATCTTCCTGACGCTGCTCTTCGGCATTCATCGCCGCCAGCAGTGCATCGTCATAGCCTTGAATCTGGTCTTGCTTGCTGAACATCGCATTTCTCCCGGCAGCGGTGAGTCTCTTATTGAGTGGAACCCGTGACATTGACGGGTGTCCTTTGCAGCGATGGTATGGCCGGGCTCGCAGGTTCAGATGCCTGCGCACGCCACGCAAAGGTGCGTTTACGACATTGTTTTGTCTTGTTTGCGATAGTCGGGGTGTGTAAGTCCATTCGGGCCTCATCGCGGTAAACCCGCTCCCACAGGGAAGGTGCATGCAGACTTTGTGGGAGCGGGTTCACCTGCGATGAGGCCGCTGAAAACGACACAAGAACCAGGTTGTATAGGCAACCTGACAATCCATGCATTAGAGTGCTCCCCTGCCTTGCTAACAGGACCTGAGCCATGACAGAACAAAGCCAGCAATTCGCCAGCGACAACTATTCCGGCATCTGCCCGGAAGCCTGGGCCGCCATGGAAAAGGCCAACCAGGGTCACGACCGCGCCTACGGCGACGACCAGTGGACGGCCCGCGCCGCCGACCATTTCCGCCAGCTGTTCGAAACCGACTGCGAAGTGTTCTTCGCCTTCAACGGCACCGCGGCCAACTCCCTGGCCCTGTCGTCGCTGTGCCAGAGCTACCACAGCGTGATCTGCTCGGAGACCGCCCACGTCGAGACCGACGAATGCGGCGCCCCGGAGTTCTTCTCCAACGGCTCGAAACTGCTCACCGCGCGCAGCGAGAACGGCAAGCTGACCCCGGCCTCGATCCGCGAAGTGGCGCTCAAGCGCCAGGACATCCACTACCCCAAGCCGCGGGTGGTGACCATCACCCAGGCCACCGAGGTCGGCAGCGTCTACCGCCCCGACGAACTCAAGGCGATCAGCGCCACCTGCAAGGAACTGGGCCTCAACCTGCACATGGACGGCGCGCGCTTCGCCAACGCCTGCGCCTTCCTCGGCTGCTCGCCGGCGGAACTGACCTGGAAGGCCGGGATCGACGTGCTGTGCTTCGGCGGCACCAAGAACGGCATGGCCGTGGGCGAGGCGATCCTGTTCTTCAACCGCAAGCTGGCGGAAGACTTCGACTACCGCTGCAAGCAGGCCGGGCAGCTGGCGTCGAAGATGCGCTTCCTCTCCGCGCCCTGGGTCGGCCTGCTGGAGAACGGCGCCTGGCTGCGTCATGGCGCCCATGCCAACCACTGCGCGCAATTGCTCAGCGGGCTGGTGGCGGATATCCCGGAGGTCGAGCTGATGTTCCCGGTGGAGGCCAACGGGGTGTTCCTGCAGATGCCCGAACCGGCGCTGGAAAAGCTGCGAAATAAAGGCTGGCGCTTCTACACCTTCATCGGCAGCGGCGGCGCGCGGTTCATGTGCTCGTGGGATACCGAGGAAGCGCGGGTGCGGGAATTGGCGGCGGATATCCGCGCCGTCATGGGCGCCTGATCCTGCATTGCCCTTGAGGGCCTCATCGCTGGCAAGCCAGCTCCCACAGGGTCAGCACAAACCTTGAGATCTGTGCAGTACCTGTGGGAGCTGGCTTGTCGGGGCGCCGAACCGCAGCGATGGAGCCAACAAAAATCTACAGCCGGAACCCGCCCATCTGCCTGGCCAGGTCATCCGCCAGCCGCTGCAACGCCTCGCAATCCTTCCTGCAGCCCTCCACCTCCGTCGCCGTCTGCCGGGCCAGGTCGGAGATGCCCTGGACGTTGCGGTTGATCTCCTCGGTCACCGCCGACTGTTCCTCGGTCGCCGTCGCCACCTGCAGGTTCATGTCGCTGATGCGCTCCACCTGGCCGGTGATGGTGGTCAGGGATTCACCGGTCAGTTGGCTCGATTCCACCCCCGTGCCGGTCGCCGACTGCCCCGCATGCATCGAGTCCACTGCCACCCCGGTGCCCTGCTTCAGGCGCTGGATCATCTGCTGGATCTCGCCGGTGGACACCTGGGTGCGCTGCGCCAGGGTGCGCACCTCGTCCGCCACCACGGCGAAACCGCGCCCCATCTCACCCGCCCGCGCCGCCTCGATCGCCGCGTTCAGCGCCAGCAGGTTGGTCTGCTCGGAAATGCTGCGGATCACTGCCAGTACCTTGTCGATGGACGCCACTTCCTCGGCCAGCTGGCTCACCGCCGCCGCCGCGGTACCGATCTCGCCGGACATGCCTTCGATGTGGGCGATCGAGCGCTGCACCACCTGCCGTGCCTCCAGGGCCTCGTCCCGCGCGGTCTGCGAGGCATGTGCCGCTTCGCCGGCGTTCTGCGCGATTTCCTGCACGGTCAGCCCCATTTCGTGCACGGCGGTGGCGACCATCTCGGTCATTTCCTGCTGCCGTCCCGAGCGCTCGGCGGTGCTGACCACCACCCGGATCACCTGCTCCACTTCCTTGCCCAGTTGCTGGCTGGTGCGCAGGACTTCGCCGATCAGGCGCCGCTGCCCGTCGAGGAAGCGGTTGAACCCCCGGGCCAGGTCGCCCAGTTCGTCGCGGCGGCTTTCATCGAGGCGGTGGCTCAGGTCGCCACCGCCATCGCCGATCGCCCCCAGGGCTGTCGTCACCTGGCGCAGCGGCCGCACGATGCCCCGCGCCAGCAGCACCACCAGCAACAGCGAGAGCAGGGCCACGGCGGCGCCGGTGAGGCTGGTCAGCCACACGGTGTCCTTCACCTGGGCGTAGATCTGCGCCTCCGGCACCTCGGCCACCAGCCGCCACTTCACATCCCGCAGCGGCAGGCTGAGGGCCAGCCAGGTCTCGCCGTCGCGCGCGAAGCGCACGCTTTCGAAGCCTTCGTGATTGAGCAGGATGGTCTGCGCCGCCGCATCGCCGATCTGCTCGGCCAACTGGCGCTTGCCGCCGTGCTCGCTCTGCGGATGGACCTGGATCAGGCCATCGTTGCGCACCAGCATCACCCGCCCGCGCTCGCCGAAGCTGAAGTTGTGGATCAGTTCGGACATCTCGGTCATGCGCAGGCCAAGGCCACCGACCCCCACCAGCCTGCCGTCCTTCTCCACCTTGTAGTCGATGAACAGCGCCAGCTCGCCGGTGCTGGTGTCGGTATCGATGTTGAGCATGCGCGCGTCGGCGCTGTCGACGAAGCCGTAGAACCACTTGTCCACCGGGTTGCCGCGACTGAGGGTGCGATCCAGGCCTTTCTCGTTGTAGTAGTGATGGGTCAGGGTCGAGGCGTACACCGAGGTGAAGGCCTTGTTCTGCTTGCGCATGGTCTCCAGGTATTCGACCACCGCCGGGGCCTGGGCCGGGTCTTCACCGGCGGCGAGCCAGTCGCGCAGCATCGGGTTGTAGGCAATGTCCGCAGCGGCCGTCAGCGGCCGGGTGAGCATGCGTTCGATGTCGTTACGAATCGCCTCAATACTGGCCGGCAGGGCCGTATTCACCAGGTAACGCTCGGTGAGGCGATTGACCGCCACGGTATAGATGCCGACCACGATCAGAATGCTCACCAACAGGGCTGCGCCCATGCTTGCGATCAATTGCCATTGGATACTGCGCCGCCAGAAGTGCATGGGTGTCCCTCGAAGAAATAAAAACCTGTACTGCAAATGACAGGCCAATTGTATACAACATAGGTATACGATATTTCCAGACGGGCACGACAATATCCCTGACAAAAAGTGTGGTCAGGAGAAAACAATAAGAGGAAGGACGTTATGCGGACCCTGTGGGAGCGGCTTCAGCCGCGATTACGGTAGTGAATTCACCATCGCAATCGCGGCTGAAGCCCCACAGGGATTTGCTGAATCAGTGCAATCAGGCGTTGTCGATCGCCTGGCTGATCGCTTCGACCGTGGCGCTGACTTGCTCTTGATAACGGTCGAGGGTCTGCTGGTGCGCCTGCTGCAGCGCGATCTGCTGCGAGCAGAGGTTCAGGGCCGCGAGGACCAGCAGCTTGTCGCCGATCAGCGACGGGTAGCTGCGCTTGGTGTCGGCCAGGGATGTCTTGAGCATCCGCACCGCTTCGGCAAGCACTTTCTCCTGGCCCGCCGGGGCCTTGATCGAGTAGTCATTGCCCATGATCGAGACGACATTGATCGTCTGCGCGGACTCGTTCATGCGCTGACGGTACCGCTGGCGCGTTCGATCAGGGCCTGGATGCGGGCGTTGGTGCCGGCGTTCTTCTCTTCCTGCTCCATCAGGCTCAGCTGCAGGCTTTCGTTCTCGTCCTTGGCCTGGGCGAGTTCGGCGTCCAGTTGCACGTTGCGTTCGGTCAGTTGCTGGTTTTTCTGCAGCAGTTCACCGACCAGTTGTTCCAGTTGACTCAGGGTGTTGTCGAGCATGATGAGGTCTCTCGGGGGGAAATTGCGGGGGCGCACACGATAAAGAAAACGCAGCGCCGTCGCCAGAAATATCGGGGCCAGAGCCCCGCGCTGGTGCACATTGACCTGATATGGGTCATCTTGTTCCGGCATTTGGTCGGAGAAAGTCGATAGAAGGCTTAGTATTTTTGTCGGACAAGGCCTCAAGTCCGCCCGGCGCCTGACGACATTAATTGATACAAAACCTGACCCAGGCGCATGGATCGCGTCCCCCCTGATTTGGATCCGACCCATGTCCCTACGCAACATGAATATTGCCCCGCGCGCGCTGCTGGGGTTCGCGATGATCGGTGCGCTGATGCTGGCCCTGGGCATCTTCGCCCTGGGCCAGATGAGCAAGATCCGCGAAGCCGGCGAAGACATCGAGCAGATCACCGTCCCCAGCATCAAGGCCCTCGACCAGATCAACCTGCTGACCCTGCGCCTGCGTACCCTGTCCTACCGGTTGATGATCAACCGCGAGGCGGACCTGATGCAGAACACCATCACCCAGTTCAACGATCGCAACGCGCAGATCGACGCCGCGCGCAAGATCTACGAGCCACTGATCGCCAGCGACGAGGAACACGCGACCTACAACCAGTACGTGCAGTTGCTCGGCCAGTACCGTCAGCTCGAAGCCCGCATGATCCAGCTGTCCCAGGCCAACGACCTGCCGGCGATCCGCGACATGATCAACCGCGAGCTGCTGCAAAGCATGGAGCAGGTGACCACGACCCTGGACAAGCTGGTGAAGATCAACACCGAGCAGACCCGTGACATCAACCAGGCTGCCGCCGAGCAGTACGCCTCCGCCTTCACCCTGGTCATCGCCCTGCTGGTCGCCGCCACCGTGCTGACCTTCCTCTGCGCCATCGTCCTGACCCGCAGCATCGTCAAGCCGATCGAAGAGGTGCTGGGCGTGGCCGAGCAGATCGCCACCGGCAACCTGACCCACAGCATTCGCCCGGAGGGCAAGGACGAAGCCGCGCGCCTGCAGCAGGCCATCGCCAGGATGCAGGAGCAGTTGCGCGACACCCTGCAGCAGATCGCCGGTTCCGCCACCCAGCTGGCCTCGGCCGCCGAGGAACTGAACAGCGTCACCGAGGAAAGCGCCCGCGGCCTGCAGCAACAGAACAACGAGATCGAACAGGCGGCCACCGCGGTCACCGAGATGACCAGCGCCGTTGAGGAAGTGGCGCGCAACGCGGTGAGCACCTCCGAGGCCTCGGCCGAAGCCACCCGCTCCGCCACCGACGGGCGCGACCTGGTGCTGGAGACCGTCAGCGCCATCGAGCGCATGAGCACCGACGTGCAGAGCACCTCGGTGCTGGTGGGCAACCTGGCCGAACAGTCCCGTGATATCGGCAAGGTCCTCGACGTGATTCGCGGCCTGGCCGACCAGACCAACCTGCTCGCCCTCAACGCCGCCATCGAAGCGGCCCGTGCTGGTGAAGCCGGGCGCGGCTTCGCCGTGGTCGCCGACGAAGTGCGGGCTCTGGCGCACCGTACCCAGCAGTCCACTCAAGAAATCGAGCGCATGGTCAGCAGCATCCAGGGCGGTACCGAACAGGCGGTCAGTTCGATGCGCAACAGCACCGAACGGGCCGAGTCGACCCTGAACATCGCCCGTGGCGCCGGCTCGGCGCTGGCCACCATCACCGGCGCGGTGGCGCAGATCAACGAGCGCAACCTGGTGATCGCCAGCGCGGCCGAGGAACAGGCCCAGGTGGCGCGAGAAGTGGACCGCAACCTGGTGAACATCAACGACCTGTCGGTGCAGTCGGCGACCGGCGCCCACCAGACCAGCGCGGCCAGTGCCGAGCTGTCGCGACTGGCGGTGGACCTGAACAGCCTGGTGGGCCGGTTCAGGGTCTGACCGGTCAGGCCCTCATCGCTGGCAAGCCCCACGGTCCTTGTGGGGCTTGCCAGCGATGACGCCGGCAATATCGACAGAGATATCAGGAATTCACCACGACCTCGGACATCCACCAGCTTCTACCTACAACTGAGCAAACCATTCACAGCCACCGAAAGAACCAATTCCTACAAATCCCGCCAATTCCCCAGCGAAACCAGGAAAAACGCCGTAATCCCAGGCTTTTTCCCCTGCACGTTTTGAAGCATTTCCCCCCGGTAAAGCTCCCGCACATCCCCTACCCTCGCGCCCTCGTCAACACCCCGAGAACGCCGAGCCCGTCATGCACGACCTTCCTCACCAGACCCCCGCCTTCTGGTTCTCCAGCAACTTCCTGCCGGCCCCCCTGCTGATCGGCTTTCTCGGGCCGCTGCAAGGCCTGGCCCTGTGGCAGTCGCTGCTGGCGATCATTCCCGTGGTGCTGCTGGCCAGCCTGGTGCCGGCCCGTTTGCGCGGCGGCGACTTCAGCAGGCTGCTGCTACCCATCGGCCTGGTGCTGCACATGATCCACCTGGAAATCCTGACGCGCATGGCCCTGCACCTGCTGCCCGGCGCGCCGATGCACTGGGCCGTCCTGGCGCTGCTCTGCGCCGCGCTGTTCGCCTTCCTCGGCCCGGCCCTGCTGTACCGCGGGCTGGCCTTGCTCGCCCTGCCGTCGATCCTGGTGTTCGCCTTGCTGACCCTGGGTGCCCTGGTGCAGCTGGAAGTGGACAGCGCCCAGCGCCAACTGGGCTTTTCCTGGCAGGCGTTCGGCTTGCTGGCCCTGCTGGCCGGGTTATGGCAGCTCGCACTGACCCCCCTGGCCAACACCGGCACACCGAGCTACGCCGGCATGACCCTGCCGGCGCTATGGATGATGTCGCTGGGAGCGCTGATGGCCTCGGCGATACCGGCGGTGGATACCGTGACCGGCCTGCGGCTGGTGGGCGAGTGGTTCCTCCCGGGGCTGGGAACCACGGCCCTGCTGCTGCTCGCGCTGAGCATGATCGGCACCATGGGCCTGTATGGCCACGCCCAGGTGTTCGCGTTTGCCGACACGCCGCTGAAAACCAAAGGCCGCGTGCTCCTGCTCGCGGCCTTCATGGGCATGCTGGTGATGTTCAATCCCCTGCACTTCGCGCTGTACTGAACCTCAGTACTCGATGCGCACGTCACCTTTCGGCACGCTGCAGCAGGACAGGATGTAGCCCTCGGCGACGTCCTCGTCGGTGATCCCGCCGTTGTGTTCCATCTCCACCTCGCCGCCCAGCTTGAGCACCTTGCAGGTGCCGCAGATGCCCATGCCGCAGGCCTTGGGGATCATCAGGCCGACCTTGGCCGCGGCCGCATGCACGGTCTCGCCGGGGGCGATGCGACTGCTCTTGCCGGTGGCGGTGAACTCCACCAGGTGCATGTCGCCGACGGTGATCTCCTCGGCCGCTTCCGCCGCCTGCTCGGCGTGCTCCACGGCATCGGCCTTGGCCTCCGGCGGCGTGGCCCCGAACGACTCCTCGTGGTAGCGGCGCATGTCGTAGCCGGCGGCTTCGAGCAGGCGCTTGACCGCGGTCATGTACGGCGTCGGGCCGCAGCAGAAGATCTCGCGCTCCATGAAGTCCGGGGCGATCAGCTCCATCAGCTTGTGGTTCAGGTAGCCGCGATAGCCGGCCCAGGGTTCGCCCAGGCCGTGCTTCTCGCAGATGATGTGCAGGCTGAAGTTGTCGATCCGCGAGGCCATGTGCTCCAGCTCGCGGTGGTAGATGATGTCCTTCGGCGAACGCGCGCTGTGCACGAAGACCATGTCGACGTTGCCGTTGGTATCGTAGAACCAGCGGGCCATGGACATCACCGGGGTGATCCCGACGCCGCCGCTGAGGTAGAGCACCTTGGGGCTGGGGAAGTCGATGGCGTTGAACAGCCCCACCGGCCCGTGCACCGCCAGCTCCTGGCCTTCGTGCAGGGTGTCGTGCAGGTAGTTGGAGACCTTGCCGCCCGGTACCCGCTTGATGGTCACCGAGAAGCTGTAGGGCACCGACGGCGAGCTGGAGATGGTGTACGAACGCATCACCGGCTGGCCTTCGATCTCGAGTTCCAGGGTGACGAACTGACCGGGCTTGAAGAAGAACAGGATCGGCTGGTCGGCCATGAAGCAGAAGGTGCGCACGTCCCAGGTTTCCTGGATGACCTTCACGCAGCGCACGATATGGCGACCGTTGGCCCAGGTCTGGGTGGTTACCGGATTCAGAAAGGGATTGGACATTGTTATTCGTCTCCACGGCCAACTGCGGCTTGATGGTCACGATAATGCTCGGGGAGCGACCGCCTCACTTACCCATTCACGACATCGGCGTGCTTATCGCGACCAGCCCCTGAGGGCAAGGGCTGGCGCGTCGGAAACGGATTCGACCATGTCGCCCATGGATATGGTTCGCGTCGTCGGCAATCGCACACTCCGTCGCAAATGATCCCTGCAGAAATGCCTTGCGTCGCATAACAACGATTAGCCACTTTCGCCGGCCGCCAGAGGCCATGAGGATATACATGATGGACGCTACCACCACCCTGAGCCTGGGCGACCCGCTGGAACCCGCACGCAAGGCCACCGCCGAGATGCTGCAGAACCGCGAGCGCACCTTTTCCCTGCCACAGCCGTTCTATACCGACGAGCGCCTGTTCCAGATCGACATGCAGGAGATCTTCCACAAGGAATGGCTGATCGCCGGCATGACCTGCGAGATCCCGGCCAAGGGCAACTTCCTCACCCTGGAGATCGGCAAGAACCCGATCATGGTGGTGCGCGGTGCCGAGGGCCAGGTGCATGCCTTCCACAACGTCTGCCGTCACCGCGGCTCGCGCCTGTGCACCAGCGACAAGGGCAAGGTGGCCAAGCTGGTCTGCCCGTACCACCAGTGGACCTACGAGCTGGACGGCCGCCTGCTGTTCGCCGGCACCGAGATGGGCGCCGACTTCGACATGAAGCAGTACGGCCTCAAGCCCGTGCACGTGAAGGTCGCCGGCGGCTACATCTTCATCAGCCTGGCGCAGAACCCGCCGGCCATCGACGAGTTCCTCGCCACCCTGGCGCACTACATGGAACCGTACGACATGGAGAACACCAAGGTGGCCGTGCAGACCACCCTGATGGAAAAGGCCAACTGGAAGCTGGTCCTGGAAAACAACCGCGAGTGCTACCACTGCAGCGGTTCGCACCCGGAACTGCTCAACACCCTGCTGGAGTGGGACGACACCAACGACCCGCGCGCGACCCAGTCGTTCAAGGACCACGTGGCCGCGTCCGCCGCCGCCTGGGACGCCGAGAAGATCCCGTACCTGCACAAGAGCCATGGCCTGCGCAACCGCATCGTGCGCATGCCGCTGCTCAAGGGCACCGTGTCGATGACCATGGACGGCAAGCAGGCCTGCTCCAAGCTGATGGGTCGCATCCAGAACCCCGACCTCGGCTCGATGCGCATCCTGCACCTGCCGCATTCGTGGAACCACTGCATGGGCGACCACATGATCGTCTTCACCGTCTGGCCGATCAGCGCCCAGGAAACCAAGGTCACCACCAAGTGGCTGGTGCGCAAGGACGCCGTCGAGGGCGTGGACTACGACCCGCAGCGCATGCGCGAGGTGTGGGACGCGACCAACGACCAGGACCGGCGCCTGGCCGAGGAGAACCAGCGCGGCATCAACTCCACCGCCTACCAGCCGGGGCCGTACTCGAAGACCTACGAGTTCGGCGTGGTCAACTTCATCGACTGGTACAGCCAGCGCGTGCTGCACAACCTGGGGGCCGAACCGGCGCCGTACCTGAAGGATGTCTCGGCGCAGTAGAAACTGCTCCGCCCCAACCCACGAAACGCGGCACGGATGCCTGTCAGTCAGTGATGCGGTGACTATCCGGGGCTGCTCTGCAGCCCTTCGCGAGCAAGCTCGCTCCCACCAGGTCGTGCAGATCCGTGGGAGCGAGCTTGCTCGCGAAGGGGCGCAGAGCGGCCCCAATTGCGCTAATTGACTGGCATTGGGCGCGGATGCCGCGTTTCGTGCATCCGGGCGTGTGCTCAGAGACGGGTTGTCCGCTCCCGCCTCACGTTCGCTGCGCGCGCCTTTACCCTTGCATAGCGCCGCCCGATCCCCGACTGGGGAAGGCTGCGCGGAGCTTGGGTGCGCGAGGACAATTCCCATATCTCCACTGCCGTAGGCTCTGGCGTCGGGGAGCGAGCACGCCGGTTTTGCTCCTGGGCCGCACGAATGGGCTTGCGCCCATGGACGAAGATGGCGAATTTCTTCTGCCACGGCGAACTGAAGTTGGTCGTCGGGGTGAAGTACGCCAGCGTCTTGATCGCCGTCACGCCAATGGCAATCCCCAGTGCCGAGTACAGCAGCCCTTTCGCCGAGTCATTCTCCGGGTCGTTGACGGTCAGCGCATTCATGCCGACGACCGCCGCCGAACCGACGACGCCAGCGGCAGTGGCGAAGGCGTTCAGGCCGCCAATCGGCGCCGCCACCTCCGGCTTGCTCTTCGCATAGCGGTCCCAGAAACCGCCCGGTCGGGCCCGCTGCAGCAGCCTGGGCCCGGCCAGCATGCTCAGGCCGGTCAACTGCAACAGCGAGTGCAAGGTGAAACCCAGCACCTGCGCGACCTCCACGGCGCTGCCCGTGGGGTCCTTGAAGTTGACCGGGTCGCCCTGGCAGTACACGTAGGCATTCAACCCTCCCCGGCCGAACGGACTCAGCGCGTCCGGGCTGTGGAAGCGCCGCAGTGTCGGGTTGTAGAGCCGATGGCCGTGACCAAGGTGATACCAGCCCTGCGGACGCTCGCGCAGTTCACCGTTGAAGCCCAGGCAGCCTTGCACCTCGCGCACGCCCTGCTGCGTCCCGTAGGGCGAATGGCGCAACGGGTTCGGGCCGCTGGCGGTGATTTCCAGCAACGGCGACTGGCTGGGATCTGCCGCCAGCAACAGGGGGTGGTTTGTTCTCATGGTGGCGCTTGCCAAGTTCGTTGATCCTGTCGACTGCCCCGGCGGGATGCGAAGCCGGAATCGCTATAGATACGTAGAGTCCTGATAAGACGGCCTGCGAACGTTCTGATTGCGGAGCGCCAGACTCGCTGAAGAGGCTCTGCGCTGGGAACCCTGGTCGCTAAACGAAGCCCGCGCACTCAAGCTCCCGGATCGAGGTGGACGACCGCTGTCGAAAATCCGCACCCTCAATGAAATATCTCTATCCACCGAAGGCCGAGGGGTCGGCCCAGGCGTCCCCGCAACAGACGCCACCGATGAACCTGCGACCGGTGCCTTGACGGGCGCCGGTGAACGCCGCGCCTTGTAGGCATCCTTCATGTTCACGCCGAAACGGCTGTAGGCCACCATGCCGGAGATCAGCAACCCCAGTTGGGAAATGTCCTGCAGGCCCTCCAGCCCTCCCAGGGCGCTGGCGTTACCCGTCACGCTGAGGCTCGAGCCGACCAGGGAGCCGCCATTCAACAGCTGCATCAACGGCCCCTGGTTCTTGAACACCATGATGGACAAGGTGTTCAGCAGCAGGCCGCTGTGCAGGAACAGGGAAAACACCGGACTGAGCGACGGGTCGACGATGAAGCGCCCGCTCGGGTCGGTATGGTTGACCGGATCGCCCTGGCAGTAGGCATAGGTATTCAGGCCGCCGCGCTCGAACGGGCTGAGGCGGTCGGCACTGTGGAAACGCATCAGCGCCGGGTTGTACAGACGGTGCCCGTTGCCCAGCAGGTACCAGTCCTGCGCCTCCCTGAACTGGCCGGTGTAGCCGGCGTGGATGGCGGCAGCCGGTCGGCTGCCATAGGGACCATGGGCCAGTTTCCGACGACTCGCGCCCTCCTGGACGGCCAGCGGCGACTGCTGCCGATCCGTGGCCAGGAGCATGGGAGTGGAAGCCTGCATGGTGGAGTTCTCGCAATGGTCGACTGTCCCGCTGCGACTACCTTAGGACGCCGGCCCTGCCCTCGCTACTGGCAGTTCTGTCAGGTATCCGAAGACCCGGCAGACGCTGGTTGTTTTTTGATCACCCTTGGCAAACACCCGGATTCATTGGGCCAGGTGGAGAGGCGAACACTTTATCCACAGGGCGACCCACAGCAATTGTGGGAAACCTTGAAGAGAGCCGCCCCCACGCGCACCTTCATCCACACAACGAAATTGATCATTTTTTGACCAAAACTCTGAAAGCCTTTGATTACAAGGCTTCTGGAGGTTGGCGAACACCTTATCCACAAAGGGGCCAACAGACTTTGTGTGAAACCCCGGAGGCGTACGAAAGGCTTGTTGATAACCACGCTTTCGCCTTGTTTCAGAAGGCTTTGCGGGAGGCAGGAGGGCGTGTTCGTGGAGATTGATCGCTTTTTGACCAATTTATTCAACTATATGTTTTAAAAGGATTTTTATAACCACCGAACAGTTTATCCACAAAGCCGCCAACAAGGATTGTGGGCAACTGCTGCCCGTGACACGACCCTGGCCAGGGAAACCACCGGGAAAAAGCCTGTACGAAATTTGACCAAATGCACGAAAGCCTTGCATAGCAAGGCTTCCAGAAGGTAGCGAACATTTTATCCACAGAACCGCCAACAGACTTTGTGCACAACGCTCAGCGCAGTACCCCTTCTTCCATCAGCAGCTTGAGAATGGCTTCGGCGCCAGCCTGTGGACTGACATCCTTGAGCACCTGCCCGCCACCGCCACTGGCCTTGGCCGTGGCCGCCTTCATGCGGTCGGCGCCGCTCTTCGCCTTGATCACCTTGAGCCGCTTGGGCCGCGGCTTGGCGGGCAGCAGCTCGGCGCTGGCGAACAGCTCGTCGTCGACGATGGCCACCTCATGGGCCGCCAGCACGCCACGCCGGGCCGGGCCGAAAGCGCTCTGCCGCGGCTTCGGCGCAGCGTTATCCACAGAGGCGAGGAATGGCAGGCGCACCTTCAGCCGCCGACGCTGCCCGCGCGGCAGCGCCTGCAGCACCTGGGCGGTGCCGTTGTCGATCGACTCCACCTCGGCCAGCCCCACCACCAGCGGCCAGCCCAGGCGTTCGGCCAGCAGGTACGGGAGCATCCCCGAGCCTTCGCCGGTTTCCGCCTGGCTGCCGGTGAGCACCAGCTGCGCGCCGGCCTCGCGCAGGTAGTCGCCGAGCACGCCCAGCACATCGGTGCCGGCCGGCTGCTCGAGGACGTCGAGCTGGGCCAGGCCCATGCCCAGGTAGGCGCGCAGGGCTTCCTCGTGCGGATCGCCGGCGTGCAGCACCTGCAGGCGTTCGCCGGCCAGTTGCAGGCCCAGTTCCACCGCGCGGGCGTCCTGTTCGGCACGGCGGCTGCGTCCCGAGGTGGGATGGGCGCCGACCGAAACCAGGCTGATGACCTTCGTGTTCATAACCATCCCCTGCCTTTATGCCGCATCGCGCCGGGCGCCATTGCGGAAGTTGTCCACAGCCTCGATCAGCGCCTGCAGGATCGCCGCGCTGTCACCGATCACCGACAGGTCGGCGCGCTTGATCATGTCGCAGCCCGGGTCCATGTTGATCGCCACCACCTTGTCGCAGGCACCGATGCCCTGCAGGTGCTGGATCGCCCCGGAGATGCCCACCGCCACGTAGACCCGCGCGGTGACCCAGGTACCGGTGGCACCGACCTGGCGGTTGCGTGGCATGAAGCCGTCGTCCACCGCCACCCGCGAGGCGCCTTCGGTGGCGCCGAGGGCGGCAGTGGCACGGTGGAACAGGTCCCAGTCCTTGACCCCGTTGCCGCCGGAGACGATGAACTCGGCTTCGGCCATGGCGATGGCCGCCGGGTCCACGGCCACCGGACCGAGGTCCTCGATGCGCGACAGGCTGCGCACCACGCCTGTGGACAACTCCACCGGCAGCGCCTCGTGACGGGTTTCGCTGACCGGCTCGGCACACTCGGCAGCGGCCAGGACCAGTCGCGGCAGGTTGCGCACCAGGTCCTGCTGGCCGGCACCGGCGCGACCGCTGCTGAGGCCGTCCTTGACCTGCCAGACCCGCGTCGCCGGGCGCTCGCCCAGGGTCGCGGCAAAGCGTCGGCCCAGTTCGCCACCACCGGTGCGGCTGTCCGGCAGCAGCCAGTGGCGCGGCGCGAACTGGTTATCCACAGCACGCAGGCCCTGCACCCGTTGCTCCGGTGCATAACCGTCGAACTGCTCGCCCTCGATCAGCAGCAGGCGATCGACGCCATTGCCGGCGAAGTTGCTTTCCTTGTGCTCGCCGAACACCACTGCCAGCACCGCGCCGTCGCTGCCGGCGAGGCTGTGGGCCAGGCCGAGCAGGTCGCGGTCGTGGCTGCTCAGGCGACCGCCGACCATGTCCGGGACCACGGCGATGTAGAACGCCGGCGCCGGGACCTGGTGCAGCGGCAGCTGCACCTCGGCCGCCGCGCTGCGCTTGCCGCTGCTGCCACCCTGCTGGGCGCCGCTGCGGTCGATGCGCTTGATGCCGTTGGGGCCGACGAAGCCGACCGCATGGGGATTCTTGCGGATGACGCCCTGGGGCCCCATCCACGAGGCTTGCTGCACCTGCATGGCCGCGTGCAGCGGATGCAGGCGGTTACGCGCGATCCATTCGGCACGCGGGTCGCGGCGGATAATGTCGCTCATCAGTGCACCTCCGCAGGTTCACGTTTGCTTGCGGCCGGCTTGCTCGGCGCCGGGGTTTCCAGCAGGGCATCGGCCACCAGTTCGGCCAGGTCCTTGATCAGCGGACGCGGTTCGACCACGCCCTCGAGCATCGCCGTGCACTGTGGACAACCCACCGCCACCACTTCGGCGCCGGTCTGGCGGATGTCCTCCATGCGCATGTCGGGGATACGCTGCTTGCCGGGGATATCGGTGATCGGCGCACCGCCGCCGCCGCCACAGCAGCGCGAGCGGAAGCCGGAACGCTCCATCTCCTTCACTTCGATGCCGAGGGCGCGCAGCACCTGGCGCGGCGCCTCGTACTCGCCGTTGTAACGGCCCAGGTAGCACGGGTCGTGATAGGTCACGCTGCCGCCCTTGTGCGCGTCGAGGTTGAGCTTGCCGGCATCCAGCAGCTCGGCGATGTAGGTGCTGTGGTGCTGCACCAGGTAGTCGCCGCCGAAGGCGCCGTATTCGTTCTTCAGCACGTGGAAGCTGTGCGGATCGCAGGTGACGATGCGCTGGAAGCGGTACTTGGCCAGGGTCTGGATGTTGCGCCTGGCCAGTTGCTGGAAGGTCGCCTCGTCGCCCAGGCGCCGGGCCACGTCGCCGCTGTCGCGCTCTTCCAGGCCGAGCACGGCGAAGTCGACATTGGCCGCCTTGAGCACCTTGACCAGCGAACGCAGGGTGCGCTGGTTGCGCATGTCGAAGGCGCCGTCGCCGACCCAGAACAGCACCTCGGTGCTCTTCACCTCGGACAGCACCTTGAGGTTGAGGTCCGCGGCCCAGTTCATCCGTCCGCCGGGGTTGAAGCCGCCGGGGTTGTCGGTGGCGATCAGGTTGTCGAGGACTTCCGCGCCCTTGTTCGGCGTGGCGCCCTTCTCCAGGGTCAGGTGGCGACGCATGTCGACGATGGCATCGACGTGCTCGATCATCATCGGGCACTCCTCGACGCAGGCGCGGCAGGTGGTGCACGACCACAGGGTCTCGGCATCCACCAGGCCGTTGACGATCGGCTGGTGCGGATGACCGCCGTGCTCACCGATCGGCTTGCCGGGGTACGGGCTGCCGGCGAACTGCGCGTCGGTGCCACCGGCCAGGCCGATGACCATGTCCTGGATGAGTTTCTTCGGGTTCAGCGGCTGGCCGGCGGCGAAGGCCGGGCACATCGCCTCGCACTTGCCGCACTGCACGCAGGCGTCGAAGCCGAGCAACTGGTTCCAGGTGAAGTCCTTGGGTTTTTCCACGCCCAGCGGCGCCGAGCGGTCTTCCAGGTCCAGCGGCTTGAGGCCGGTGGAGCGGCCGCCGCCGAAGCGTTCGGCGCGGCGGTGCCAGGCCAGGTGCAGGGCACCGGCGAAGGCGTGCTTCATCGGGCCGCCCCAGGTCATGCCGAAGAACAGCTCGGACACGCCCCAGATCACCCCCAGGCCGAGCAGGCCGACGAGGAACCAGCCGCCGAAGCCTTCCGGGAGGATGCCGGCCACCGGCAGGGTGGCGATGAAGAAGGTGGTGGAGAACACCAGCAGGCTTTTCGGCAGGCGCATCCACGGGCCTTTCGACAGGCGCGCCGGTGGGTTCAGGCGACGCTTGAAGACGAACAGCGCGCCGCAGAACATCAGCACCGTGGCGGCCAGCAGGGCGTAGCCGAGGATCCTGCTGTGCAGGCCGAAGCCGTGCACGACGATGGCGAGGACGGCGGACAGGACGAAGCCGCCGGCGGTGGCCACGTGGGTTTTCGACATGTACTTGTCGCGCTCCACCACGTGGTGGAGGTCGACCAGGTAGCGCCGCGGCATGGCCAGCAGGCCGGCCAGCAGGTTGACCGGCGACGGCCGGCCCTGGCGCCACATGCGCACGCGCCGCACGGCGCCGAGCACGGCCAGGCCGAGGGCGGCGAACAGCAGGATGGGGAGGATAAGGTCAAGCATGGGAAGCTCCCACTAGGGTGATTCAGGGTGCGGTCCCTGTGGGAGCTGGCTTGCCAGCGATGGCTGCAGTGAATTCACCATTGCAATCGCTGGCAAGCCAGCTCCCACAGAGTCCGTGCCGCTCTCTCGGTCAAGATTCCCTGCCGATCAGAAGTCCTTGCACAGCCGCAAGGCGTCGTAGATCGCCGCATGGGTGTTGCGCTGCGCCACGCAGTCGCCGATGCGGTACAGCAGGTAGCCTTCGCCGGCCTGGCCGAGGATCGGCTGCGGCTGGATGGCGAACAGCGCCTCGACGTCGATCTGGCCCTTGTTCCGCGAACCGTCCTTCAGCGCGTAGTACAGCGCCTCGTCGGGCCGCACGCCGTTCTCGATCACCACCTGGTCGACCACCCGCTCCTCCTTGGCGCCGGTGTATTCGTTCTCCAGCACCGCCACCAGCTTGTCGCCCTCGCGGTAGACCTTTTCCAGCATCAGGTCGCCGGTCATGATCACTTCCTTGGGGTACATGCTGCGGTAGTAGGTGGGGAACGAGGTCCCGCCGATCGCCACGCCCGGCTTGATGTCGTCGGTGACGATCTCCACCTGGCTGCCCTTGTCGGCGATGAAGTCGGCCACCGACATGCCGGTGAACTCGCAGATGGTGTCGTAGACCAGCACGTTCTTGCCCGGCGCGACCTTGCCGTCGAGCACGTCCCAGCTGCTGACCACCAGCCCTTCGGCGGCGCCCCAGTGCTCGTTCTGCTCCATGAACGGGTGCCCGCCCACCGCCAGCACGACGATGTCCGGACGCAGGTCCATGATGGTGTCGGCGTCGGCGGCGGTGCCCAGGCGCAGGTCGACCTTGAGTCGTGCCAGTTCCAGCTGGTACCAGCGGGTGATGCCGGCGATCTGGTCGCGCTGCGGCGCCTTGGCGGCGATGGTGATCTGCCCGCCGATCTGGTCCTTCTTCTCGAACAGGGTCACGTCGTGGCCACGTTCGGCGGCGACCCGCGCCGCTTCCATGCCGGCCGGGCCGGCACCGACGATCACCACCTTGCGCTTGGCCCCGGTGGATTTCTCGATGATATGCGGCACGCCCATGTATTCACGGGAGGTCGCGGCGTTCTGGATGCACAGCACGTCCAGGCCCTGGTACTGGCGGTCGATGCAGTAGTTGGCACCGACGCACTGCTTGATCTGGT
>Ga0206117_100491_pt1 | contig 39579 bp, 29 predicted proteins | sample 3A5Ametagenome_FD_177997 | JGI IMG/M metagenome (GOLD analysis project Ga0206117, IMG submission 177997) | Enriched microbial communities from leaf-cutter ant dump, University of Wisconsin, Madison, United States - 3A5A | ecosystem: Environmental > Terrestrial > Nest > Insects nest > Nest dump... | reverse complement strand
CATAGAGGATCGGCAGTGACAGGAACAAGAGCGCGAAGGAGTAGCGCGCGCCGTGCCGGGCCATGAAGGTTTCGGCCCGGTCGAGCGCGGCCTGGTCGATCCAGTCGGGCAGGAACAGACTGCGTTGCTGTTCGGCCGCGGGCTGGCCCGCCGACAGGTAGCGGCGGAAATCGTCGGCCGAGGGGCCGCCACCGTGATCCGTCTGGCCGGCCAGTGAAGCGCGAACCTCGGCCGCCAGGTCCGAGCGCGGCTCGGACATGATGACGGCGATCGCGGCATCGGCCAGCAGGTCGCCTTCCGCCCGCATGGCGTCGAAACGGGCGGCCGGCCAGGCCGCCTCGAACCAATCCGGATATGTCACGCCCCGCCCCCGTCGTCTTCTTGTCTAGCTTGCCACCACGCAGTTCCGCCCCTTGGCCTTGGCGCGGTACAGCGCCTGGTCGGCCCGGGCCAGAATCTGGTCGGTCGTCACGTCGTTCGCCCCGATCACCGCCAGGCCGATCGAGATCGTCAGGGTGAAACGGAACTGCCCGGTATGGATCTCGATCGCGGCGACCGCGGCCCGGATGCGTTCGGCCAGGTAGATGGCGCCGTCCAGGTCGGTTTCGGGCAGGATCAGCGCGAATTCCTCGCCGCCGATGCGCGCGAAATAATCGGTCGAGCGGATCTGGGCGCGAATCGTGTCCGACACCTGGCGCAACGCCTCGTCCCCGGCCGAATGGCCATACCCGTCGTTGATCTGCTTGAAATGGTCGATGTCCATGATCAGCAGGCTGAGCGATCGGCGATAGCGCGCCGCACGCTCCAGTTCCTTCGATGCAACGTCGAGGAACCCGCGGCGGTTCGACACGCCGGTCAGCGCATCGGTCGTGGCCAGCCGCTTCAACTCGCTGTTGGCGGCGCGCAAGGCCTCGGTCCGCTCGGTCAGGGCAAGGGTCTTGTGCTCGAGTTCGCGGGTCCGGTCGGCGACCTGCTGTTCGAGGGTCAGGTTCATCCGCTCCAGCCGGTCATACAGCCGCGCATTCTCGATCGATACGGCGATCTGCGCCGACAGGAGGTCGAGCAGCTTGAGCTTGTCGGGGCTGAACACGCCGACGGCCAGGTTGTTTTCCAGGTACAGGATGCCGGTCACCTGGCCCCGGTTGACCAGCGGCAGGGCCAGGACCGAGCGCGGACGGGCGCGCGCGACATACCGGTCGGCTGCCAGGGTTTCGTCGACCGCGGCATCGGCCACGACCAGCGGTTCCGCCCGCCGCGCCGCTTCCTCGACCGCGGCCAGGGCCAGCACCGCCCCCTCGCCCGTCTCGACGGGCAGGCCCTGCAGCACCCTGACCTCGGCCTCGTCGGCAAGCACGCTGGCCTCGATCCGCCAGTTGCCCTGATGCTGCAGCAGCAGATGGCCGTCGGTGGCGCCGGCATTGGCCAGGACGATGCGCATCAGCTTGCGCAGCAGGTCGCCCAGCCGGATTTCGCCCGACAGGGCCTGCAGGGCACGGACCAGGGCGGCCATGTCGACGGCATGGAATTCGCCGTTCATCTGCAGCCGCGTCCCGGCGGCATCGTCGCGGCCGCGCGGCACGGTGTCGGCCAGCAGTTCGCTGTAGCGGGCGTCGAGCATCCGCACCTTGGCCAGGGCGCCCCAGCGGACATAGGCGTCGCGCGCCTGTTTCAGCCGGCTGCGCATGGCGCCGCGATCGCCCGATCCGCCGGCCAGCGTGGCCGAACGTTCGCAGGCGAACGCTTCGTCATGCGCGAAACCATAGCGCCGCGCCGCCTCGATCGCGTCGCGATAGGCGGTCTGCGCCTTGGCGGTCTTGCCCGTCGCGCGCAGGCGTTCGGCGGTCAACAGGGCCAGCAGCGCGTCGAAATTGGCCGGCGCCTGGCGCGCCGATATCTGCAGGCGCCGTTCGATGCGCGCGGTCGCCGCCAGCACGGCGCGGCGTTCGCGCGCGGACAGCTGCTCCCACCGCGCCAGATCGATCAGGCCGCCGATCGTCATCGACCGCAGGCCGATGACCATGCCGCGGGTCTGCCCCTCGTAGCGGCGCCGCAGATCGGCATAACGCTTGGCATCGTCCAGCCGTCCGAACAGCAGGTTCAGATAGGCCAGCAAGGCGTAGCTGGCCTCGACGCCCAGAAGATTGCGGCGCGACCGCAGGTCGGGAATATCTTCCGCCTCGTGCAGATGCGGCCCGGTGAAGGCGGTCGGCGTGGCGCTTTCGCCCAGCAGATTGGCGATGGCCTGCTGATAGCATTTCAGCACGCCGGCCGCGGTTTCCTGGTTCAGCTTGGCGGCGGCCAGGCGATAGCCGGCGGCGGTATCCTTGAGCTGGCCCAGCGGCAGGCCCAGGAAGAACTGCTGGGTGACGATGTTGTTCAGGCAGTACGAGGCATATTCGAGTTCGCCGGTTTCCAGCCCGATGCGATAGGCGTCGAGCAGGCCGGGCAAGGCATCGGCCACCGGCCGGTGCCAGACCTCGATGAACAGCTTGACCACGAACAGGGTCTGGGCCCGCATCTGTTCGGCGTCGAGATGATCCAGCAGGCGCAGGGCGACGCGGCCGAACAGGGCACCGCCCTGGGTGCCGCCGAAGGTGGCGCCGTAATTGGCATAGGCAAAGCCCGATGCCGGCTGGTTGCCGGCAGTGGCCGACAGCCGCGTCAGCCGCAGCACCAGCATGGCGTAGAGGCGGCGGTCGGACAGATAGGCCGGCGCGAAGGCCCGCGCCAGCAGCCGGCCGACGGCCAGCCAGCGCGGGTCGGTCGTGGCCGGACGCGATACCAGGGCATTTTCGTCCCGGCCGCGCAGGGCCAGCCGGGTGCGCCACAGTTCGAAGGCGATATGGCCGCCGGTCGGCCGGGCGGGCAGCGGGCTGTCCAACAGCGCCAGCGCCGCCAGGATCATGCGCAGTGCCTCGGACAACACCTGGCGGGCCAGGTGCAGCTGGATCAACACCTCGTAACCCTTGACCCGGTCCAGCAGGTCGGCGGCGCGGTCCTGGATCGCATTGGCCAGGCGGAAGACCAGCGTGTCCTGGCCGGCAACCACCGCCATTTCGGCGGTTTCGACATGCAGCGCCAGCGCCTGGCCGTAACTGTCGCGCCAGGCGTTGTCACCCAACAGGTCCAGGCCTGTGCCGAGATAGGCCAGCGCCGGTCCGTAGGCCGCGGCGATGCGCGCGCGCCGGCCGGCGCCCAGATTGAGCTCGATCAGCCGCTGGCGTTCTTCGCCCGGGCCGATCAGGCTGCGGGCGATATTCAGCTGATTGACGATGTCGAACAGCCGCCGGTCGTCGCCGGGCACGTAGCCGCGCAACAGCACGCGCCCCACCGCCAGGTGGCAGGCCAGGGCCTCGTCCTCGGGCAGCAGCGACGACGCCGCCTGCTGGACCCGGTCATGCAGGAAACGGTAGGGCACGTCGCCCTCGGTGCCGCCCGAACCGGCATAACGATAGGCCTGGTCCAGCGGCACTATCATCCGCGCCCGCAGCGCCGGCCACAGCAGGGCTGCGGTTTCCTGGCGCGACTGGGCCCGCACCTCGGCCAGCGTGGACAGATTGAAGACCGAGCCGATGCAGGCCGCGACCTTGACCGCGGCAAGCGTCGCCGCCGGCAGTTCGCCGAAACGCTGGGCCAGGAAGGTGACGACATCGTCGGGCGTCTGCTGGCGCTCGATCGCCGAAAGGTCCCAGGTCCAGGCGGCCGCCGCCTGGTCGAAGCCGATCAGACCGCGCCGTTCCAGGGTTTCGAGATACTGGCCCAGGAACAGCGGATTGCCGAAGGTCTTGGCTGCAAGGGCGCTTGCCAGCGGCTGGGCGCGGCCGGTATCGGTCTGCAGGGTGTCGGCGACCAGCTGGGTCACCGCGTCCTCGGCCAGTTCGGCCAGATGCAGCCGGTCCCAGGCGACATCGGCCTCATGCAGCGCCGACAGGGTCTGGCTCAGCGGATGGGCGGCATCGACCTCGCTGTCGCGATAGGCGCCGATGATCATGAAATGCCGCAGATCCAGATCGCCGGCCAGACCTTCGAGCAGCTTGAGCGAAGCCAGATCGGCCCATTGCAGGTCGTCCAGGAAGATGACCAGCGGGTGTTCCGGCCCGGCGAAGGCACCGACGAAACGGCGGAAGGCATGCACGAACCGGCCGTGCGCCTCGGCCGGCCCCAGTTCGGGCATCGCCGGCTGCGGCCCGATCAGGCTGGCAACCTCGGGGATCACCTCGGCGATCACCCGGCCATGCGGGTGAAGGGCCGTCACGATCCGTTCGCGCCACAGCGCCGCGCGGTCCGGGCCGCCGGCCGTCGCCTGGCGCACTAGGTCGCGGAAGGCACGCAGCCACGGGGCATAGGGAATGTCGCGTTTCAGCTGCTCGAACTTGCCGGCGATGAAAAAACCGTGCTGCGAGGTCACGGGCTTGTACAGTTCGCGCACCAGCATCGACTTGCCGATGCCGGCGTAACCCGCGATCAGCAATATCTCGTGCCCGCCGTCGGCGGCGCGGACGAAGGCGTTCTCGAGCTGGCGCTGCTGGTCGGCGCGGCCGTACAGCTTCTGGGGCACGCGCAGCACGCTGCGCACATCGAGGCTGCCCAGGGGGAAGGGTTCGACCAGCCCGCCAGCCTGCCAGTCTTCCAGGCAGCGCGCCAGATCGGCGCGCAGGCCGATGGTCGACTGATAGCGGTCTTCCGGATCCTTGGCCATCATCCGGCCGATGATCGCGGCCAGCACGGGCGGCACCACCGGGTTCAGCGTGGTCAAGGGCGCCGGCGTGCGGGCGATATGGCTGTGGATCAGTTCGATGGCATCGGTGCGGCCGAACGGCGGCTGGCCGCCCAGGCATTCGTAGAACGTCGCGCCCAGGCCGTAGAAATCGGCCCGGTAGTCGACCATGCGGTTCAGCCGCCCGGTCTGTTCCGGCGCGATATAGGCCAGCGTGCCGGCCGGTGCATCGTCCCGGATGGCGGCGGTTTCCTCCTGCGACAGTTCGGAGGCGATCGAGAAACCGATGACGTTCAGCCGGTCGTCAGCCGGGTTCCAGACGATGTTGGCGGGGTTCAGGTCCTTGTGCACCACGCCGCCGCCGTGAATCGCGGCGACCGCGTCGACCAGGGTGACGGCCAGGCCCAGGAACTTTTCCACCGACATCGGCCGGCCGCCAAGATGGCGGTCCAGCCCCGCCCCGCCGATATCGCGGAACACGATCATCAGCCCCGCGCCATGCGGCGCGCAGTCCAGCGCCTCGACGATGGCGGGATGATGCAGCCGGCGGACCAGCAGATAGTCGCGCCGCATCGCAGCCAGCCCGTCGGGATTGGCGGCGTCGGTACCGATCAGCTTGCAGATGACGGGCAGCCCGTCCTGCTGGCGCAGCGCACGCAGCACAACCGCCCGCGGCCCCGCGTGCAGGGTTTCCACCACATGATAACCAGGGATCGAGATCACCCCTCGCCCCCCACCCGGCCGTGCGTCGGCCAACCCCCATAGTCCGCCGTCATTTACTCGCGGCCTCGCCCGCCATTGCCTGACTGGACAAAAGTTGCGTGCCATGCCGGGACCGGTAACGCAAGTGATATTCCTGACCGCGGCGCGCATCTCATGGTTGCCAAGCGCAGCCAACCAATTAGGCTTGATCGGGGAGACTTCAGGGGGGAGTGCCATGCCAAAGACCCGGATAGCGATCCTGGGCGGCGGGGTCGGTGCCTTGAGCGCCGCCTATCAGCTGTCGCGCACGCCGGAACTGCGCGAACAGTACGATATCACGATCTACCAGATGGGCTGGCGGCTGGGCGGCAAGGGCGCGACCGGCCGCGACGACCAGGGCCGCATCCACGAACACGGCCTGCATGTCTGGTTCGGGTATTACAACAACGCCTTCAGGATGATGAAGGATGTCTATGCCGATTGGCACCCCGATCCGGACAATGCGCTGCAGACCTGGCGCGATGCGCTGAAACCGCAGGATTTCACCCCCGTGGGCATGGGCCGCCCCGACGGCCCGCCGATCTACTGGCCGCTGACCTGGTCGCGGCTGGGCGGCCAGGTCGGCGAGGACAACGTACTGCCCACGCCGTTCGAGGCGGTGGTCAGCCTGGTCAGCCTGATCGTCAACGTCGTCCGCAACTGGGATCAGTTCACCAGCCTGGTGGTCGACGGCAAGTTCGTCGACGGCGACGGCCGCGACACCGCGATGCACGACGCGGTGCCGCAGGGCCTGCTGCGCCGCTATGCCCAGGCGGTCAAGACCTGGGCGGCCGACAAGGCCGACGATGTCGCCCATGCCGTGGCGCTGGTCGAGGGCGCGGCCCTGCACGGCGCCGGCGAAATCGCCGACCTGACGGAACGCTGGGTGCGCACCATTGCGGGTGAAACCGTGCCGACCGAGGAACGCCACGCCCATCTGGATGCCGTGGCCGACATGCTGGACCGGCTGGAAGGATCGGTCGCGGCCCGGCCCGGCGTCGACGTGCTGCAGGACTGGATGACCTTTGCCATCCCCTATGCCAAGGGGGTGATCCGGGATTTCATCATTGCCGGCCGGTCGGCGGATTCGCTCGACGACATCGAATTCACCGACTGGCTGATCAGCCATGGCGGCAATGCCGAACGGCTGCGGGCCTGCGCCTCGCTGCGCACGATCTACGACACCTTCATGCAGTATCGCGGCGGCGACTGGCACAAGCCCGATTACGGCGCCGGCATCGCCGCCCAGCTGTGCCTGCGCGTGCTGGTGACCTGCAAGGAAGCGGTCATGTGGAACATGCAGGCCGGCATGGGCGAGGTGATCATCGCCCCGATCTACCAGCTGATCCAGTCGCGCGGGGTCAAGGTGCGCTTCTTCCGCCGCACCCGGCATCTGGAACTGGACGAAACCAGGACGGCCGTGGCCCGCATCCATCTCGACCGTCAGGTCGACCTGAAGGACGGCGTGACCGATTACGACCCGCTGATCACCCTGCCGGTCGAGAACGGCACGAAAAAGCTGCTGTGCTGGCCGGCCGAACCGAAATGGGGCGCGATCCGCAACGGCGAGGCGATCCGCGACCGCTGCCGCGAAAACGGGTCCAGCCTGGAATCGCATTGGTGCCCGGTGGAACCGGCCGGCGCGGAAGTGCTGGAACGGGGCCGCGATTTCGACCTGGCGATCCTGGCCATCTCGGTCGGCGCGTTCAAGAAGATGAACGACGAACCGACGCTGGCCGACGAACTGACCGCCGCCTCGCCGGCCTTTGCCGCGATGACCGGCAATTTCGGGCTGGTCCCGACCCAGGCGCTGCAGCTGTGGTGCGAACCCGACCTGGCCGGTCTGGGCTGGGAACCCGACCGGCCGTCGGCGGTCACCGGCCCGGAACCGATGTCGGTCTGGGCCGATATGAGCCAGACGCTGCCCTTCGAACCCTGGCCGCGCCATCGCAGCCGGCCGGGATCGGTGCATTATTTCTGCGGCGTCTGGGCCACCGACCTGATCAGCCGCCCGTCGACCGACCTGGGCGTGCCCAAGGCGGCGCTGGCCGACGTGACGGCGCAATGCCTGGAATGGACCAATGCCTATGCCCGGCATTTCTGGCCGCGCGCGGCCACGCCCGACGGCACGTTCAACTACAAGGTCCTCTATGACGCCCATGGCGGCCGCGGGGTGGAACGGTTCATCAACCAGTTCATCCGCGCCAATGTCGATCCCACCGAATGCCTGCCGGGTTCCGGCGCGGGCACCAACAAATATCGCCTGAAGGCCGGCGAATCCGGTTTTGCCAACCTGTTCCTGGCAGGCTGCTGGATCAGGTCGGGGCTGAACACGTCGTCGGTCGAGACCGCGACGATGGCCGGCATGCAGGCCGCGCGCGCCATCAGCGGCTCGCCGGTCGAAGTATCCGGCGAGGATTTCCTGCAGGGACGCCACCGATGATCGAACCACCCTATGTCTCGTGGCGCGGTCACGGCCAGGTATCCCTGCCGGCACCGGGCGTGTTCACCGACAGCCTGACGACGTATTTTTTCATACCGGCCGACCCGGCCCACACCCAGCCGATGGTCGACACGCTTCTGAACGCCGCGCCGCGCAAGGACGTGCGCTACGAGGTGTTCGGCGCCTATGCCATGGTGGTGTTCCTGTCGGTCGGACGCATGACCACCCCCGGCGAACCGTTCGGCTGGATCCCCTATCGCGAAGCGTCGATCTGGCTGCCGCTGGTCGAATATCGCGACGGGCACTGGCCGCGGTTCGTCGCCTGGATGCCCTATGTCTTTCCCGATGCCTCGATCCCCCTGGTCTGCGGGCGCGAGGGATACGGCTTCAACAAGTCGATCGGCCGCATCAGCCTGCCGTCAGGCGACGGCGCGGCGCCGCGCTATGTCTGCGAGACGACGGTGTTCAAGACGATGACGTCGGATTGCCAGGGCCAGGTCCTGCCGCTGTTCAGCGTTGCCGGCGGCGGCGGTCGAGGGGGGCTGTGGACGACGCTGAAGGATCTGGTCGACGGTGTGCGCGACATGCTGCCGCCGCGTCACGGCATCAGGCCGTCCGCCGGCCGGGCATCGACAAGTCTGGCGACCGATGCCGCGCTGATCGTGTCGGGCATCGACTCGCTGCTGACCGGCACGGTGCGGCTGACCAACCTGATGCAGTTCCGCGCGCCAGCCGACAGTGCGCGCGCCTGTTACCAGGCGATCGTCGACTGCCCGATGAAGGTCGACCGTTTCCTGGGCGCCTGGCCGCTGTCCGGCCCCTGGACGGTCGAGGTCGCCGACGTCGCCAGCCACCAGGTGATCAACGACCTGGGGCTGCCGCCGTCGGGCCGCGTCGACGTGGACCTGGCCTTGCAGGTCCATATGGATTTCCGCTGCGACAACGGCGAGGTGCTGTGGCAGGCGGGGGCCGGTTAGGCCGGTCCCCGCGCCACGATCGCCTCGGCCGCCTGCTTGCCCGACAGCATCGCGATCTCGGCGCTGCCGCCGGAAAACCAGGTCCGGGTCCAGTCGCCGGCCAGGAAGACGTTGGTAAATCCCGATTCACCCGGCGCCAGCCGGTCGCCGATGCTGCCCGGCGGGTTCTGGACGTAGAGCTCCGAGGGATCGACGTTGAACCGGTAATAGGCCGATCGCAGGCTGCGCCGCTCGAAATGCCTGGCCGTCACCGTCTCGGGCCATAGCGGTCGGGCATTGCCGTCCAGCCACGCCATCGTCGTCGCCTCGACCGCGCTGCTGAGCGACCCGACATAGAGACCGTCGCCGCGCGGCGGCGGCGGGGCGGGCGGCGGCGGCACGGCGCCGCACAGATATTCCACCGCCTTCGGCGCATCGGCCCGCCAATCCTCGGCCGGCAGGACCTGGCTCATCTCGCCCCAGCTGTCCAGCGGTTCGACGTAGCCGGCCATGGCGGTGGGACCGGCCTTCCAGCCCAGTTCGGCAAGGTCGCCGCGAAACCACAGCTGGGCCGACTGGGTGCAGACCGAAAAGGCGCCGTCGATCATCCGGCGGAACCGGGGATTCGCGGCCGACAGCGCCGCGACCGGATGCTTGAGGGCCGCGGGCGGCATGGCCAGCACCACCAGGTCGAAATCGCGGCCCCGTTCCAGCACGACCTGACCGACCTCATGGGTGCACCAGGCGGATTCCAGATTGCCGACCGTGCCGGCCAGCTGCCGGCCGCCGACGATCTGTTCCCAGCGCGGCTGGTTGGGCCAGCAGCGCAGAAACCGGGGACCGCCATCGTAAGGCACCTCGATCAGCGGATCGTATGTGCCGTCGACCAGGTCGACCTGACGGCCGAAATGCAGGCTGTCGACCGCCGTGCCGTCGGCCGACACCCCCGCCTCGTGCAGGCGGTGGAACAGCCTGATGTCGACGCCGCGCGCCTTCAGCACCTCGTAGAACGGCGTGAACAGGGTGTCGCCCATGCCGGCGTTCATGCGCCACATCGGCGCATCCTTGTAACCCAGCCCCAGCAGGAACATGACCTCGGCCGCGGCACCGGCCGAGATGCGCGCGGTCTCGGGCCCGCTGGTATCGCCGCCCATATAGGCGAAGGCCAGATCGTACATCAGCTTGACCGGCGCCGACCATACGAAGCGGGCGCTGAGGCCGTGGCCGGCCAGCCAGGCCTTGTAGTCCTGATCGTTGATGCGGGCGAAACCGGCCTGGCCCCAGGGCATGACGTCGGCGACATAGCCGATCACCATCGCCAGACCGTATTCGGCCAGGCAAGCCAGCTTCCATCCCGTGGGGAACAGGATCAGCACCGGTTCGGCCAGCGCCTTGAACCAGCGCTGGATCCGCTGCAGCAGGGCCAGCAGATCGTCGATATGCGTCCAGTCGGGCCTGTCCTCGGCCACCAGCCGGCGCGCCGCCGCCAGGGCATCCGGCCCGTCGCCCTCCTTCAGCCGCGCGGGCAGTTCGGGATGGTCGAACAGCCAGCCGTGCAGCAGGTCCAGTACCAGCCGGACGAAGGCGGCCGGCTTGACCGGCAGCACGTCGCCGGGCGTGCCGGGGCGCTTGGGCATCGTGAAATTCCAGGCGTGCCAGCGGTCGCGCCCGATGACGGCGTCGACCTCCTGCATCATGGTGACCTGCCACAGCGGGCTGAACCCGTCCTCCCAATCCTGGAAGGCATAATCGGCCGGCTTGTCCCATTCGGCATAGGCATCGCGCACGAAGCGGAAGACGGTGTCGTAGAAGCCGAGCAGGATGTGCAGCCCGTGTTCCTCGATCCGCTGGCCCTGCGTGGCATCGCGGCCCGAGGCGCATTTGCCGCCCAGCCGCCAGCCGTGGGTGTAAAGCGTCACCCGATAGCGTTGCCGCAGATCCTCGGTCGCGGTCAGGGCCAGCGCCGTCGCCACCCCGCCCAACCCGCCGCCGACGATCACGACGCGTTCCGCTTCACCCATGCCGTCCCCCGAAATCCCCCTGCCCGCCGAGCCGGGCGACAACCAACTTGCCGCTCCGACCCGGTTGGACGCAAGTCCCGCGATCAGAAGCGGCAGCGGGCAGGCAGCGGCTGATCCGGTTGATCCAGGTGATGCTGGTTGCCGCCGGCGCCGAGACCGGCAAGATCGAACCGCAGCGCGCCCCAACGACCTGGCCGCCCTGATTCGCGATGCCTGCGAACGCCAGCAGAAAGTCGCGCCCAATTGCGGGATCGAAGGGGACCTCGACCGGCTGCTGCCGTTGGCCAGTTGCGACGGCAACCTGATCGACCAGGTGACAGGCAACCTGCTACCGAACCCGGCGAGGTATTCGAGCCGGACGCAGAAGGTCGAGATTTCTGGCAGGACCGAAGGCAATACGGCGGTCATCAGCGTCACCGGCCATGGCGTCGGCATAGCGCCGGAAGGCCAGCCGCTGATCTTCGAACGCTTATTTCGCGGTCATAATGCGAGCGGTATCGGCGGCACCGGAATCGGGCTGACGCTGGCCCGCTATATCATCGACCTGCATGGGGGCGACATCAGTGTCCGGTCGACCCTGGGGACCGGATCGACCTTTACCGTGCGCCTACCGATCGCATGAAAAAGGCCGCCGAACCGTGCGGTCCGGCGGCCCTGATCATGCGGGCAGCTTAGTGCTTGCGCACGGCGTCCTTGAGGTCGCCGACGGCCTTGCGGGCTTCGCCCTTGGCCTTGTCGAAGCGGCCCTCGGCCTGCATCTGCTTGTCGCCGGTGACCTTGCCCACGGTCTCCTTGACGGCGCCCTTGGCCTTGTCGACGGTACCCTTGATATGTTCCTTGTCCATGGCGGCTCTCCTTGGTTTTCCAGAACGCTAGAGCCGAAACAACGCCGGTTTTCGCGACAAGGTTCCCTGTAACTTAGGTCACTGCGCGCCGCTGGTTGAACCGTGGCTCGCGATACCGCGCACTGTCGACGATGCCGACGATATGCGCGACCGCCGCGGCCACGTCGGCACCGGAAACATAGAGCGGCGCCAGGCCGAAGCGGAGGACGTCGGGCGCGCGGAAATCGCCGGTTACCCCCTCGGCTATCAAGGCCTGGACGATGGCATAGGCATCGGGGTGGATCAGCGAGACCTGCGCCCCGCGCTCGGCCGCCGCCCGCGGCGTCGCCAGGCCGAAACCGCGCGGGGCCAGATCGCGGTCGTAGAGGTCGATGAACAGCCCGGTCAAGTCCGCGGCGCGGCGTTCCAGCACCGCCGGCTCGATCCCGTCGAAGGCGGCCAGCGCCGCCTCCAGCGCGATCAGGGACAATTGCGGGGCGGTACCGCACAGGAAACGGGCAATGCCCGGCGCCGGGCGGTAGTCGGGCGAGAAATCGAAGGATGCGGCATGGCCGTGCCAGCCGGTCAAGGGCTGGTCGATCGTGTCGTGATGGCGGCGCGCGGCAAACAGATAGGCCGGCGCGCCCGGCCCGCCGTTCAGGTATTTGTAGCCGCAACCCACGGCGAAATCGGCGCCCACGGCATTCAGGTCGACACCGATCGCCCCGGTCGAATGGCACAGGTCCCACAGCATCAGCGCGCCATGGCCCTGCACCCGCGCCGTGGTCGCCGCCATGTCGCGCCGCCGGCCGGTGCGGTAGTTGACCTGGGACAAGGCGACGACGGCGACATCGTCGTCCAGTGCGGCATCAAGGCCGTCGGGCGCGATCCGCCGCACGGTCGCGCCCATTGCGCGGGCGACGCCGTCGGCGATGTAGACGTCGGTCGGGAAATCGCTTTCCTCGACCACGATGACCGGCCGCCCCGGCCGCAGCCGCAGGCTTGCCGCCAGCAGCTTGAACAGGTTGACGGTGGTGGAATCGGCCACGATCACCTCGCCACGCCCCGCCCCGATCAGCCGGGCCAGGCGGTCGCCGACGCGGGCGGGCGCCGCATGCCAGCCGGCCTCGTTCCAGGCGCGCACGATATGCTGCTGCCAATCGACCTCGACCGCCCTGCGCATCGCTTCGGCCACGCCTTGGGCCAGCGGGCCAAGCGAATTGCCGCACAGATAGACGGCGTCGTCGGCCAGGCGCACGCGGTCGCGCGCCAGGGCGGGAATGTCTGATGGCATGATCACAGCGCGGTCCTCAAGGTCCACAATTCGGGAAAGAAACGATGCGAGACGACCGCGCGCAGCCAGCCGACACCGGCCGAACCGCCGGTGCCGGGTTTCAGGCCGATGATGCGTTCGACAGCGTTGAAATGGCGATAGCGGTACTGCGACAGCGCATCCGACAACGCGATCAGGCTTTCGCCCAGCAGATACAGATCGTTCTCGGGCACGGGATCGCCATAGACCTTCAGCCAGGCCGCCTCGACCGTCGCATCGGGCCGATAGGTTTCGGACCAGTCGCGATCCAGCGCAGCGGCGGCAATCTGATGGCCGCGCCGGGCCAGCAGGGCGATGGCCCGATCCCACAGGCTGGGCCCGTTCAACGCGGCTTCCAGCGCCGGCCAGATATGGGGCAGGTTGCGATGGGCCGCGGCCAGTTCGACGCTTTTGTTGCCCAGGATGAATTCGACATGCCGGTACATGAACGACAGCTGGCCCGACGCGGTGCCGAGATGGTCGCGGAATTCGGCGAACCCCTGGGGCAGAATCGTCGACAGCACATCCCACGACCGGCCGATATAGACCGCGATCTCGCGCGCCCGATTCAGCAGCGGCAGGGCTCCGGCGATGTCGTCCCGGTCCAGGCGGATCAGGGCATTGTGCAGTTCGTGATGCAACGCCTTGAACAGCAGTTCCTTGACCTGGCCCATGACGATGAAACACATCTCGTCATGGCCCGGGCTGCGCGGATGCTGCAGCGACAACAGCAGGTCGATGCTTTCGTAGTCGACATAGGGGTTGCTGCGGCCCGCGAAATCGGTCATCGGCCGGCCGCCGGTCTGGGTCACCGCATGGTCGCGCTGGGCATCGGATCCCATTTCCATCGGGCGGGCATAGGCGCTGGCCTCGACGCCGGCTGGATCGATCAGCCTGGGAATATCGGTGCCGCGGGTCATCGCGCCGCCCCCGCGATCTGGTCCATCACCACCCCGCCCAGCCGGGTCGCGGGGTCGCCGAGGTCGAAGACGATATCGAAATGGTTGACCGCCGGTATCTCGTCCTCGGCCACCGCGAAACCGGCCGCGCGCAGATGGGCCGCATAGTCGCGGCTCTGGCGCTTGAATTCGCCCGTCTCGTTCTCGCCCCAGGCGACCAGCACCGGCAGGGGCGCGCCGGGATCGAGGTATCGAGGGCTCAGGCCTGCGATATCCGCCGGCGTCAGGCGCAGCGGTTCGTCGATATAGGTGCCGGCCAGCGGCGCCAGGTCGAACACGCCCGACAACAGCACCAGCCCGGCCAGCGGCACCGGCCGCGGCGTCAGCATCATCGCCGCCAGATGGGCGCCGGCCGAACTGCCCGCCACATGGATGCGCCCGGGATCGAAACCCAGCCGGCCACCCTCGGCCGCCAGCCAGGCCAGTGCCCGGCGGCACTGGTCGACGATCTGGTCCAGCCTGGCAGCCGGGGCCAGGGTGTAGTTGATCGCGGCATAGGCCACGCCGGCAGCCGCGCAATCGGCACCGGCGAACAAGGATTCCTCCTTGCTCAGTTCCTGCCAGTAACCGCCATGGATGAACACCAGCAGCGGCGCGTCCGGTCGCGCGGCGGGGAAGAAGTCCAGGGTTTCGTCCGCCCCCGGTCCCCAGGCCAGATCCTTGATCACCCGGGCGCGCGCCTCGGCCGCCCGGCTCCGCTCGCCATAGGCGCGCAGGAACGGGACGATGTCGTCGATGCAGCTGCTGGGCGAATATTCGCGTTCGCGCCGGGCTAGCGGCCAATCCGACCAGGTGCTTGTCTGGGATGCCATGGATCCTCCTCGGTTGTCCCGCGATCTTAAGCGTTTCCCGGAAAAATTCTTGCCGTCCTACGGTTGAAAGCCGCAATATCCGGCATGAATTTCCAGATTTCTGCCAAGACCTGAAAAACCATGCCAGAGTTGAGCCACAGCGACGTCAAGCTTCTCACCGCCCTGCAGCAGGATGCGCGGTTGACCACGGCCGAACTGGCCGAACGGGCCGGGCTGTCGACCTCGGCCTGCTGGCGGCGGATCAGGGCGCTGGAGGATGAGGGTTACATCACCGGTTATCACGCCCGGGTGAACCCCCAGCGCTTCGGTTACGCGGTCACCGCCTTCGTCCTGATCACCGTCGCCTCGCACCAGGACGAGGATGCGGTGGCCTTCGAGACGGCGATCCGGCGGATGCCGGAAATCACCGCCTGCCACGCCGTGTCGGGCACGCCCGATTTCATCGTCCAGGTCGTGGCCGAGGGGCTGGACAGCTATGCCGACGGGGTCCTGATGAAGCTGCGGCGGCTGCCGGGCGTGCGCGAGATCAAGACCAGCTTCATCCTGAAGGAATTGAAGGGCACGCCCGTCATCACCCCGCCGCGTTAGACTCTTGCCAAGCCGGTCGCGCCCATGCCAAGGACCATCACGATGGACACCGATCTAGTCAGCGCCTTTGCCCGCTTCGACGGCTGGATGACGGCCGCCGCCCTGCCCTTCTGGTCGACCACCGGGCATGACGGGCCGGGATGCGGGTTTACCGAGCATCTGACCCTCGACGCCCGGCCGGCCGACGTGCCGTTCCGCCGCGTGCGCGTGCAGGCACGCCAGATCTATGTTTTCTCCCACGCCGAGGTGCTGGGCTGGACCGCCGGGCGGCCGGCGGCCGACGATGGCTATCGGTTCCTGCTGCGGCACGCCCGCACCGCGCAAGGCGGCTGGGTGCGCCGCATCGGGCGCGATGGCGGCGTGCTGGATCCGGCAGCCGACCTCTACGATATCGCCTTCGTCCTGTTCGCCCTGGCCTGGCGCCATCGCGCGACCGGCGATGCCGAACCGGTCGAGGTGGCGCTGGCGACATTGGCCTGGCTGGACCGGCTGCGCATACCCGGCCAGCCGGGTTTCGAGAACGTCGTGCCGGTCGACGGCGGGCCGCGCCAGCAGAACCCGCATATGCACCTGCTGGAAGCGGCCCTGGCCTGGTACGAGGCGACGCGGGCAGAACCTTTCCTTGCCCTGGCGCTGGAACTGGTCGAGCTGTTCCGGACCCGGCTGTTCGACCGCGTAACCGGCACGCTGGCCGAATTCTTCACGCCCGACTGGCAGCGCCTGCGCCCCCATGGCGGCCAGGCGGCGATCGAACCGGGCCACCAGTTCGAATGGGCCTGGCTGCTGCATCAGGCCGGCCGGCTGCTGGATGTCGACGTCGCGGCCGAGGCCGGCGCCCTGTACCGCTTCGCCGCCGCCCATGGCGGCCAGCCGGTGATCGACGCGGTGACCGAGGACGGCCGCGCCCACGATCAGGCCGTCAGGCTGTGGCCACAGACCGAGGCGATCAAGGCCCATCTGGCCTTTGGCAACCCGGCCGCCGCCGCGGCGCTGGCCAATGGCCTGCATGACCGTTTCCTGGCCCCGGCGCCGCCCGGCACCTGGATTGACCATTTCGCCCCCGATGGGCGCGCGCTGCCCGACAAGATCCCGGCATCGTCGCTGTACCACCTGTTCGTGGCCTATGCCGAAATGCAGCGGGTGATACGCGGCTGAACGCCGCCAGCCTCGCCACGGACCGGCAGTTCGTGCTAGTTTCCGCCTGGAATGAACGACTTGTCCGCCCCCCTGTCGCCGCAGACGCGGCGCTATACCCAGAAGCGCGATGCGATTCTTGATGCCGCCGCCGTCCTGTTCAATCAGAAGGGGCTGAAGGGGACGACGCTGGCCGCGGTGGCCGACAGCGTCGGGTTGATGACCAATTCGGTCACCTACTACTACCGCAAGAAGGAAGAGCTGGCGACGGCCGGCCTGCTGCGCTCGATCGCCAGCCTGCAGGCGCTGGTCGAGGCCGCCGCAACCGAGGCGACGCCCCAGGCGCGCGTCACCAGGCTGTTCCGTCTGTTCTATGAACGCGCCGCTGCCATCGCCGCCGGCACCAGCCCGCCGCAGATGAATTTCGGCGACGTCCGCGCCCTGACCAGCCCGCATGTCGAAACCGTCTTCGGCGCCTACACGACGCTGTTCCGCAAGATTCGTACCCTGCTGGTCGAGGACGAGGCGCACCGTCCGCCGCGGGCCGATGCCAATGCCCGCGCCCATCTGGTGCTGTCGGCGCTGAACTCGACACGCGTGTTCATCGGCCGCTACGACCCGGAATCCTATGGCCGGGTCGCCGACCGCATCAGCGACATGCTGCTGCACGGCCTGGCCGGCCCGGGTTCGACCTGGACCGACCGGCGCCTGCCCGACCAGGCCTGGTCGTTCACCGACGATCCGGCACGCGAAGCCTTTCTGCGGTCGGCCACCCGGCTGATCAACGAGCAGGGATATCGCGGTGCCTCGGTCGAAAAGATATCGGCCCGGCTGAACGTCACCAAGGGATCGTTCTACCACCACAACGAAACCAAGGATGACCTGGTCGCCCAGTGCTTCACCCGCTCCTACGCCGTGGTGCGCCGGGTGCAGGCGATCGCCGAACAGGCGGGGACGACGGGATGGGAGCGTACCTGCCTGGCCGCCGCCGAGCTGGTCCGTTACCAGCTTTCCGACGACGGGCCGCTGCTGCGCAATTCGGCATTCGCCGCGCTGCCCGAAAACCTGCATGACCAGATGAAAAAGCATCTGGACTGGCTGGCCGAACGGTTCGGCAGCATGGTGGTCGACGGCATGATGGACGGCTCGATCCGCCCGCTGGATTCGGCCATCGCCGCCCAGTTGGTCAACAACATGGTCAACGCCGCCGCCGAGCTGCCCTGGTGGATTCCGGGCGTCACCGTCGAGAATGCGGCCGAGGCTTATGCCCGGCCGCTGTTCGTCGGTTTGTTCGCGGCCCCCGCGACCGATTAGCCGATCGTCACACCCCCATCGGCGACGATGACCTGACCGGTGATGAAGCTGGCCGCCGGCCCTGCCAGGAACGCGACCACCCCGCCGATCTCGTCGGGCTGGCCGATGCGGCGCAGCGGCGTCGTGGCATTGCGGCGGTCAAGCGTTTCGGGATCTTCCCACAACGCCTTGGCGAAATCGGTCTGCACCAGGCCGGGGGCGACGCAGTTGACGCGGATGTTCTTGTGGCCCCATTCGACCGCCAGGTTGCGGGCCAGCGCGAAATCGGCCGCCTTGGAAATGCCGTAGCCGCCGATGACCGGCGTGCCGCGGATGCCGGCGATCGACGAGACGATGACGATCGCGCCGCCACCCTGCCCGGCCATGCCCGGAATGACCAGGTTGCTGAGCCACAGGTTGCTTTTGACGTTGGCACCCATGATCTTGTCGAAGGCTTCGTCGCTGAGCTGGCCCAGCGGCCCGTAGACCGGGTTGATCGCGGCATTGCAGACCAGGATGTCGATCCGGCCGAAGGCCGCGATCGTGCCTGAGACCAGCGCCTCGACCTCCGGCTTGCGCGAGATGTTGCAGGCGATGACGCGGGCCGTGCCGCCCGCCGCCGTGATTTCCCCGGCCACCGGTTCGCAGGCCTCGGCCTTGCGGCTGGAGACGACGACCTTGGCGCCCAGCCCGGCCAGGGTCAGCGCGATCGAGCGGCCGATGCCGCGGCTGGATCCGGTGACGATCGCGACCTTGCCGGTCAGGTCGAAGGGTGTGGTCATGACTTTGTGATCTTTCCTGTCAGTTCACCAGTTCCCAGGCCCGTTCGGCCAGGGTGCGCCCGCGGGCGCCGACGGTTTCGGCTTCGGTGCTGGACGCATTGCCGGCCTTGGCGCGTGCCAGCACGCCTTCCAGGATCACGGCCAGGCGAAACAGCGAGAAGGCAAAGTGGAAGGGTTGAAGGGCCGCATCGCGCCCCGATGCCTCGGCATAGGCGCGGACATAGGCCGCGCGGTCGGGAATGCCCAGATCGCCCAGGTCATGGCCGATCAGCCCGCGATAGATCGAGGGATCGGTGACATAGCAGATGCAGTTATAGGCGAGATCGGCCAGCGGATGGCCCAGCGTGCCCAACTCCCAGTCCAGGATGCCGATCACACGGGCCTCGGTCGGATGGAACACCATGTTGTCGAGGCGAAAATCGCCGTGGCAGATCGTGGTTTCGTCGCCGGCGGGGATGTTGGCGGGCAGCCATTCGGCCAGCCGGTCGATCGCCGGGTTGTCCCGGGTGCGCGACTTGTCCCACTGGCCCGACCACCTGGTGATCTGGCGCTGGAAATAATTCCCGGGCTTGCCGTAATCGGCCAGGCCGATCCCCTGCCAATCGGCGCCGTGCAGGCGCACCAGCGCCTCGTTCATCGCCATGTAGATCGGCGCACGTTCGGCGCGGTCGACCTCGGGCAAGGTCGGCTGCCAGAAGATGCGGCCGACCAACCGTTCCATCACATAGAACGGCGTGCCGATGACGTCGCGATCGGCGCAGAATACCAGCGGTCTGGGCACCGGCACGTCGGTGCCCGACAACGCCTTCAGCACCCGGAATTCGCGGTCGACGGCATGGGCCGACGGCAGGATCGCGCCCGGCGGCTGCTTGCGCAGCACATAGTCGCCCCGGTCGGTCACCAGCAGAAAGGTCGGGTTCGACTGGCCGCCGCGCATCTGCCTGATATCGACCAGCCGGGCGCCCAGTTCGTCGCCCAGCAGCACCGCCAGCCGTTCGGTCGGAAACCGGTGCGCGTCGCGCACCGGTATCGTCTCGGGTTCGGTCATTCCGCGTACTTGGCCAGCTCGACCTTGGCCACGGTTTCGCGATGGACCTCGTCCGGGCCATCGGCCAGGCGCAAGGTGCGGCTGCGGGCATAGGCGTAGGCCAGGTGGAAATCCTGGCTGACACCGGCGCCGCCGCAGACCTGGATGGCGCGGTCCAGCACCTTCTGCGTCACGTTCGGGGCGACGACCTTGATCATCGCGATCTCGGCCTTGGCCGCCTTGTTGCCGACCTCGTCCATCATGCGCGCGGCATGCATGGTCAACAGGCGGGCCTGGTCGATCTCCATGCGCGATTCGGCGATCCAGTGGCGGGTGACGCCATGGTCGGCGATCGGCTTGCCGAAGGTGGTGCGGGCCCGCGCCCGCCGGCACATGGTTTCCAGCGCGCGTTCGGCCACGCCGATCTGGCGCATGCAGTGATGAATGCGGCCCGGCCCCAGCCGCCCCTGCGCGATCTCGAATCCGCGCCCTTCGCCCAGCAGGATATTGCCGGCCGGCACGCGCACGTTCTCGAAGATCACCTCGGCATGGCCATGCGGGGCATCGTCGTAGCCGAACACGGTCAGCGGCCGGACGATGGTGATGCCGGGGGTATCCATCGGCACCAGGATCATCGACTGGCGCTTGTGCTTGGGGCCATCGGGATCGGTCTGGCCCATCAGGATGGCGATCTTGCAGCGCGGATCCATCGCCCCCGACGTCCACCACTTGCGGCCGTTGATGACATAGTCATCGCCGTCGCGGCGGATCTCGGTGCGGATGTTGGTCGCATCCGACGACGCCACGCCGGGTTCGGTCATGGCAAAACACGAGCGGATATCGCCGGCCAACAGCGGTTCCAGCCACTGCTTTTTCTGGGCGGCGTTGCCGTACAGCGCCAGGGTTTCCATGTTGCCGGTGTCGGGGGCCGAGCAATTGAACGGCTCGGCCCCGATCGGCGAACGCCCCATGATCTCGCACAACGAGGCGTATTCGACATTGGTCAGCGCGTCGGGATATTCGCGCCTGGGCAGGAACAGGTTCCACAGGCCCTCGGCCTTCGCGCGGGCCTTCAGATCCTCCATGATCGGCGATACCGACCAGCGCGATGGCAGGCGGTTCAGTTCCTCCTCGAACGCCGCCTCGGCCGGATAGACATGTTTGTCCATGAAGGCCGCGACTTGCAGGCGCAGCTCGGCAATACGGTCAGCCATCGTCAATTTCCCATCAGGCCGCCGGCAGCCGCCAGGCGTTCCAGGTGATGGTCGGCATCGCCGAACATGGTGTCGATCATGGTCAACCGCTTGAAGTAATGGCCGACGGCGTATTCCATGGTCATGCCGATGCCGCCATGCAACTGCACCGCCTGCTGGCCGACGAACCGGGCGGACCGGCCGATCTGGATCTTGGCCGCGGCGACGGCCTTGCGGCGTTCGGCGGCGTCGTCCTCGGCCGCCATCATCGTCGCCAGCATCGCCATCGACCGGGCCTGTTCCAGCGCGATGAACATTTCCGAGCCGCGATGCTGCAGCACCTGGAACGATCCGATCGCCACGCCGAATTGCTTGCGGGTCTTCAGGTAATCGATGGTCAGGGCCTGGGTCGCAGCCATCGCGCCCACAGCCTCGGCCGCAACCGCGGCGATGGCTTCATCGACCACTCGCTCGACCAGCGGCAGCGCATCCTCGCTGAACACGCCGTCGGCCGCGACCCGCACGCCGACAAGCGTCACCTCGGCCGCGCGCAGGCCGTCCTGGGTCGCATAACCCTGGCGCGACACCCCCGATGCCCCGGCGTCGACCAGGAACAGTCCGATGCCGCTGCGGTCACGCGGCCCGCCGCCGATCCGGGCGGTGACGAACAGCTTGTCGGCGCTGTCGCCATGCAGGACCACGCCCTTGCGGCCATCCAGGATCCAGCCGTCGCCGTCCCGCCGTGCCGTGGTCTCGACCGCGTTCAGGTCATAGCGCGACTGCGCCTCGGTATGGGCGAAGGCGAACTTCAGCTTGCCGGCCGCCACCTCGGGGATCAACGCGGCCTTCTGCGCCGCATTGCCGCCATGGCGCAGGAAACCGCCGCCCAGCACGACCGTCGCCAGATAGGGTTCCAGCACCAGGCCGCGGCCGAACGCCTCCATCAGGATCATCGTCTCGACCGGGCCGCCGCCGAAACCGCCGTCATCCTCGGCGAACGGCAGGCCGAGGAAACCAAGCTCGGCGAACTTGGCCCACATGGCATCGGAATAGCCGGCCTCGGACTTGCCCAGGGCCTTGCGCTGCTCGAAGCCGTATTCGTCCGATATCAGACGCTCGACGCTGTCCTGCAGCAGGCGCTGCTCGTCACTCAGATCGAAATCCATCTCTCACAACCCCAGGATCGCCTTGGCGATGATGTTCTTCTGGATCTCGTTCGAACCGCCGTAGATCGAGACCTTGCGATAATTGAAGTAGGCCGGCGCGATCGAGCCCGACGCTTCCGGACCGACGGTCGGCTCGTTCCAGCCGTCGGGCGTTTCGGGCTGATAGGGCATCGCGTAGGGCCCGATGACCTCCAGCAGCAGTTCAGTCGTCGCCTGCTGCAGTTCCGACCCCTTGATCTTCAGGATCGACGATGCGGGATCAGGCTTGCCCTTCTGGCGGCGGCTTTCGGCGGCGACGACGCGCATCTGCGTCATTTCCAGCGCCTTCAGCTCGACCTCGACGGCGGTCAGCTTTTCCATGAAACGGCGATTGTTGATCAGCGGTTCGCCGCCGTCGCGCTGGACGGCGGCCAGTTCGCGCACCCGGCGGATGCGTTCCTTGGATGCACCGATCCGGGCGATGCCGGTGCGTTCGTTGCCCAGCAGGAACTTGGCGTAGTCCCAGCCCTTGCCTTCCTGGCCGACCAGGTTTTCATAGGGCACGCGCACGTCGTCGAAGAAGACTTCGTTGACCTCATGCCCGCCGTCGATGGTCTGGATCGGCCGCACGGTGATGCCGGGCGTCTTCATGTCGACCAGGATGAACGAGATGCCTTCCTGCTTCTTGACCGTCGAATCGGTGCGGCACAGGCAGAAGATCCAGTCGGCATGCTGGGCCAGCGTCGTCCAGGTCTTCTGGCCGTTGATCACCCATTCGTCGCCTTCGCGTTTGGCCGTGGTCTTGAGCGAGGCGAGATCCGAGCCCGAGCCGGGTTCGGAGAAACCCTGGCACCACCAGTCGTCGAGGTTGGCGATGCGCGGCAGGAAGCGCTTCTTCTGTTCCTCGTTGCCGAACTGGATGATGACCGGGCCGACCATCGACACGCCGAAGGCCAGGGTCTGAGGCGCCGGGGCCTGCTGCAGTTCGTCCTGGAAGATGTATTGCTGCACCGGGCTCCAGCCGGTGCCGCCCCATTCCGGTGCCCAATGCGGCACGGCCCAGCCCTTGGCGTTCAGGATCCGGCTCCATTGGACCAGGTCGTCCTTGGAGGGGTGGCGACCTTCCTGCATCTTGCGGCGCAGGGCATCGGGCAGGGCCGTCTTGAAGAATGCCCTGACCTCGTCGCGGAAGGCGATCTCGGCCTCGGTGAAACGCAGATCCATCGCTTCTAGTCTCCTTCAGTTTTGCGGGCGCTGCCGCTCGGCGGCGCGCAATTCGACCTTGGACAATTTGCCCACCGGGGTACGCGGCAGGGCATCGCGGAATTCGAGGGCTGCCGGCATTTCATGCCGGCCGACCTTGTCGGCCAGGAATGCCTTCAGTTCATCCAGGGTAAAGGCCTCGGTCCCGCGGCGCAGGCGGACGAAGGCCTTGGCCGCCTCGCCGCGATAGGCATCGGGGATGCCGACGACCAGCACTTCCTCGACGCCGGGATGTTCGTAGATCGCCTGCTCGATCACCTGGGGATAGACGTTGAATCCGCCCGAGATGATCATGTCCTTCTTGCGATCGACGATGAAGAACCAGCCGTCCTCGTCCATGTAGCCGATGTCGCCGGTCAGCAGCCAGCCGTCGACGAAGGCGGTTTCGTTGTCCTCGGGCCGCTGCCAGTAGCCGCGGGTGATGTTGGGTCCCTTGATGCGCAATTCCCCGGTCTCGTTCGGGCCCAGCACGCGGGCGGGATCGTCCAGCGCCACCACCTCGATGACCAGCCCGGGCAGCGGCACGCCGATCGAGCCCGACTTGATCACGCCTTCGCGCGGCAGGTTGGTCCCGGCCGAGCAGGTCTCGGTCATGCCCCAGCCCCCCCCCAGGCGATGGCCGGTCAGTCGCAGGAAGCGGTTCGCGACCTCGACCGGCAGCGGGGCCCCGCCCGACGAACAATACAGCAGCGACGAGAAATCGCGGGCTTCCAGCCCGGGATGGTTCGCCAGCGCGATCCACATCGTCGGCACGCCGGGAAAGGCGGTCGCCCGGCGCTTCTCGATATCGTCCAGCGTGGCTTCGACGTCGAAGCGCTGGCGTAACATGATCTCGTTGCCGTTCTGGACCTGTCGCAGCAGGATCGTGATCAGCGCGTAGATGTGAAACAGCGGCAGGACGCAGATCATCTTGCCCGGGGCGGTCGCCGGCGGATTGATCGCCGAAAACCAGGCGTCGTAGATATTGACCCCGGCGGTCAGGTTGCCGTGGCGCAGCATCGCGCCCTTGGGCAGGCCCGTCGTGCCGCCGGTATATTGCAGCAGCGCGACGTCGTCGGGCGACACGTCAGGCCAGCTTTCAGGCGGGGCTGCCGCGGCCACGAAGGCGGCATAGGTCATGATATCAGGGCGATCGGGGATCGGCGCCAGCGGCGGCCCGGCCCCCCAGTCGCCGTCCCGGCCGACCACGACCAGGTCGACCAGGCCCGCATCCAGCAGGCGGACGGCCATCGGCAGCAAGCCGGCCAGGTCGGTGGTGACCAGCAGCCGCGCACCGCTGTCGCGCAGCTTGTGGGCCAGTTCGCGTTCGGCATCCAGCGGGCTAAGATGCGTCAGCCGCGCGCCCGCCAGCGCACCGCCGAAAAAGGCGAAGGGATGATAGGGCGTATTGGGCAGGTACAGCGCCACCGTCCCGATGCCGCGGGCCAGCAGCGCGGCGCCGAACCGTTCGGCCTGCGCCCCCAGCTCGTCATAGGTGACGATGCGATCGCGGAATTCGATGGCGTTGCGCGGCCCGAACGCGGCGACCGCCCGGCGCAGCAGCACCGGGATCGTGGTTACCTCGATCGGATGATCGGCGCGCAAACCGGACGGATAAACCTTTTCCCATGGCCTGTTCATGGCATCATCCCCGCCGCAGGGCGATTGACGACACGCCCGGCCCATGCTGAACTAGGAATATATACAGGAAACGTCAGGAAAATTTCATGGCACGACTTCAGGGTAGATCCGCCATCGTCACCGGCGCGGCCAGCGGCATCGGCCGGGCCGCCGCCCGGATGTTTGCCGCCGAAGGCGCGGCGGTGATGGCGGTCGACCGCGACGGCGACGCGGTGGCCCGGGTCGCCGCCGACATCACCGCCCAGGGCGGTCGCGCCGCGGCCTTTGCCGCCGATGCCGGCGACGACGCGCAGGTCCAGGCCTTCATCGCCGCAGCCATCGCCGAATTCGGCACACTGGACATCGTCTATGCCAATGCCGGCATCACCGGCGGGCTGGTCCCGCTGTTCGAACAGACGGTCGACCAATGGCAGGAAACCCTGCGCGTCAACCTGATCGGGCCGTTCCTGGCGATCAAGCACGCCGCGCCGCAGATGGTGGCGCGCGGCCGCGGGTCGATCGTCTGCACCGCATCGGTCGCCGGCCTGCGCGCCAATGCCGCCGGCGCCCCCTACAGCGCCAGCAAGGCCGGGGTGATCAGCCTGGTGCAGACCGCGGCGAACGCGCTGACCGGCACCGGGGTGCGCGTCAACGCGGTCTGCCCCGGCCTGATCGAGACCGGCATGACCAAGGCGATCTTCGACGCCGCGCGGGCGCGCGGCACCACCGATCGCATCGGCCAGTTGAATCCGCTGGAACGCGCCGGCGCGCCCGAGGAAGTGGCGGCGGCGGCCCTGTTCCTGGCCAGCGACGAGGCAAGCTACGTCAATGGCCAGGCCATCGCGGTCGATGGCGGGCTGTCGTCCACCCTGCCCTTCAAGCAGCAGCGGCGCTGAACCGATCATCAGGCGGGGTCGCCGATCATGACGACGACCTTGCCCATCGCCTTGCGCCCGGACAGCCAGGAAATGGCTTCCGGGCCCTGGGCCAGCGGGAACCGTTCCGAAATCACCGGCCTGATCGACCCCTTGAGATACAGGTCCAGCAGGTCGCGGGTATTGGCCGCATTGGCCTTGGGGTCGCGCCGGGCAAAGGCGCCCCAGAACACGCCCACGATCTGGCAGGATTTCAGCAGCGGCAGGTTCAGCGCGATCTTGGGCATGCCGGCCGGGAAACCGACCACCAGGAAGCGCCCCTCCCAGCCGATCGAGCGCAGCGCCGCCTCGGCATAATCGCCGCCGACCGGATCGTAGATCACGTCGGCTCCATCGGGGCCGCAGGCATCCTTGAACAGCGCGGCCAGATCCTTCTGGCCGGCCTTGTCGAACGGCCCGGCGGGATAGACCACGCCGCTTTCGGCGCCATGCTTGCGGGCCAGCGCGACCTTTTCCTCGGACGAGGCCGCGGCGACGACATGGGCGCCCATCGCGCGCCCCAGTTCGACCGCGGCCAGGCCGACGCCGCCGGCCGCGCCCAGCACCAGCAGCTTTTCGCCCGGCTTCAGCGCCGCCCGGTCCTTCAGCGCGTGATAGGACGTGCCGTAGGTCATGATGAAGGCGGCCGCCTCGTCGAACGGCATGGCGTCGGGTATCGGGATGCAGCGCGCGGCCGGCAATACCAGCTTTTCCGCCATGCCGCCCCAGCCGCTGGACCCGATGACACGGTCGCCCGGCTTCAGGGCGGTGACACCCTCGCCGACCGCCTCGACCACGCCCGAAACCTCGCTGCCCGGGGCGAACGGCCGCTCGGGCTTGAACTGGTAGAGGTCCTGGATGATCAGCACGTCGGGGAAATTCACCCCGCAGGCCCGCACGGCCAGGCGCACCTCGCCGGGGCCGGGCACCGGGTCCGGCAGTTCGGACAGGACCAGGGTTTCAGGGCCGCCGGGGGCGGTACTGAGCAATGCCTTCATGAGTCGTCTTCCTCCACCAAACTCCGATCCCCATTTTTCTAATTTTTTCGGCTGTATCAAGAAGCTTGTTTGATTTAAGGGTTTACGCGAAGTTTTTGACCATACCGAATTTCCAATTCTGGCATGCCAGATAACAATCGCAGGTAACAACCGGAGGACAACCAGGATGCGCGAAGCCGTCATCGTCTCGACCGCCCGCACCCCGATCGGCAAAGCCTTTCGCGGCGCCTTCAACGATACCCAAGCACAGGCGCTGGGCGGCCACGCGATCGCCGCGGCGGTCCAGCGGGCCGGCATCGACCCGGCCGAGGTCGCCGACGTGGTGATCGGCGCCGCGGTCCAGCAGGGCACCACCGGCGGCAACATCGCCCGCCAGGCGGCAATGCGGGCCGGCCTGCCGACCAGCGTGGCGGGGATGAGCCTGGATCGTCAATGCGCTTCGGGCCTGATGGCGATCGCCACCGCGGCCAAGGAAATCATCGCCGATGGCATGGACGTCACGATCGGCGGCGGGCTGGAATCGATCTCGCTGACCCAGACCCAGCATATCAACCGCCATCGCACCCGCGATCCCGAACTGGTCGAACGCCTGCCGGCACTGTACATGACCATGCTGGAAACCGCCGAGATCGTGGCCGAACGTTATGGCATCAGCCGCGAGGCGCAGGACGAATTCTCGCTGCAATCGCAGGCCCGCACGGCCGCCGCCCAGGCGGCCGGCCGGATGGATGCCGAAATCGTGCCGATGACCGCCAGCATGCTGGTGACCGACAAGGCGACCGGCGAGACGACCAAGCGCGAGGTCACGCTGTCCAAGGACGAAGGCAATCGGCCCCAGACGACGCTGGCCGACCTGGCCGCACTGAAACCGGTGTTCAAGGACGGCCAGCGCATCAAGGAGGGGCGTTTCATCACCGCCGGCAATGCCAGCCAGCTGTCCGACGGCGCGTCGGCCGTGGTGCTGATGGAGGCGAAACTGGCCGAACGCCGCGGTCTGCAGCCGCTGGGCGCCTATCGCGGCATCGCGGTCGCCGGCTGCGACCCCGACGAGATGGGCATCGGCCCGGTCTTTGCCGTACCCAAGCTGCTGGCCCAGCACGGGTTGAAAATCGACGACATCGGCATCTGGGAACTGAACGAGGCCTTTGCCAGCCAGGCGCTGTACTGCCGCGACAAGCTGGGCATACCAGACGAAAGGCTGAACGTGTCGGGCGGTGCGATCTCGATCGGCCATCCCTATGGGATGTCGGGTGCGCGGATGACCGGGCATGTACTGATCGAAGGGAAGCGCCGCGGCGCAAAATACGGCATTGTCACCATGTGCGTCGGCGGCGGCATGGGCGCCGCCGGGCTGTTCGAGATCTATTGAGGTGGGATTGGCTGAAATGACCACGACTGAAATCAACGATGTCGCCAAGCTGTCGCGACAGGGCGACATCGCCCTGCTGGCGCTGGATTCGCCGCCGGTCAACGCGCTGTCGGCGCGGCTGCGCGACGGCATCAAGGGCGGCATCGACCAGGCCGTCGCCGACCCCGAGGTTCGCGCCATCGTCCTGATCTGCCGCGGCAAGACCTTCGTCGCCGGGGCCGACATCACCGAATTCGGCAAGCCGCGCACCGGCACGCCGCTGCCCGACCTGATCGCATTGATCGAGAATTCGCCCAAGCCGGTGGTCGCCGCGATCCATGGCACGGCGCTGGGCGGCGGGCTGGAACTGGCGCTGGGCTGCCAGTACCGCGTGGCGGTGCCGTCGGCCAAGGTCGGCCTGCCGGAAGTCAAGCTGGGGCTGATCCCCGGCGCGGGCGGCACCCAGCGCCTGCCCCGCCTGGTCGGCGCGCAGAAGGCGCTGGAACTGATCACGGCGGGCGCGCAGGTCGCGGCCCCCGCCGCCCAGGCCATGGGCGTGATCGACAAGGTCGTCGCCGAAGGCGAGTTGGAGGCCGGGGCCATCGCCTTCGCCCGCGGCCTGCTGACGTCGGGCCAGAGCCATCCGCGCGTGCGCGACCGCGAGGACAAGATCGGCCAGGATCGCGGCCGCCCCGAGATCTTCGCCGACTTCCGCAAGGCCAATGCCCGCGCCTTCCGCGGCTTCCTGGCGCCCGAATACTGCATCCGCGCGATCGAGGCGGCGGTGAACCAGCCGTTCGACGAGGCGCTGGCCTATGAACGCAGCCTGTTCATGGAACTGGTCGCCGGCACCCAGTCGGCGGCGCAGCGCCATGTGTTCTTTGCCGAACGCCAGGCGTGGAAGATCCCCGATATCGGCGACGACACCCCGACCATTCCGGTGAACAAGGTCGGCATCATCGGCGCCGGCACCATGGGCGGCGGCATCGCGATGAATTTCGCCAATGCCGGCATCCCCGTGACCATCGTCGAGATGAAGCAGGAGGCGCTGGACCGCGGCCTGTCGATCATCCGCCGCAATTACGAGGCGACGGCGGCCAAGGGCCGGCTGAAGGCCGAGGACGTCGAACGCCGCATGGGCTGCCTGACCGGCGCGCTGGACCTGTCGGCCCTGGCCGATTGCGATCTGGTGATCGAGGCCGTCTTCGAGAACATCGACATCAAGAAGGACGTGTTCGGCAAGCTGGACGGCATCGTCAAGCAGGGCGCGATCCTGGCGACCAATACGTCCTACCTGAACGTCGACGAGATCGCGGCGGCGACCAGGCGCCCTGAATCGGTCATCGGCCTGCATTTCTTCTCGCCGGCCAATGTCATGAAGCTGCTGGAAGTCGTGCGCGGCGAGAAGACGTCGAAGCCCGTCGTCGCCACCGCGATGCAGATCGCGCGCAAGATCGGCAAGATCGCCGTGCTGGTCGGGGTCTGCCACGGCTTCGTCGGCAACCGCATGCTGGCCCAGCGCCAGCGCGAAGCCAACAAGTTGATCCTGGAAGGCGCGATGCCCTGGGATGTCGACCGCGTGCTGTACGATTTCGGCATGCCGATGGGGCCATTCGCGATGTCGGATCTGGCCGGCCTCGACATCGGCTGGTCGAAGGAGACGACGTCGTCGTCGACCGTGCGCGAAATCCTGTGCGAGATGGACCGCCGCGGCCAGAAGACCGGCGCCGGCTTCTACGATTATGACGACAAGCGCCGCGCCAGCCCCTCGCCCGTCACCGAAAAGATCATCCTGGATCTGGCGGCCAAGAAGGGCATCACCCGCCGGGCGATCTCGGACGAGGAAATCCTGGAGCGCTGCCTTTACCCGATGATCAACGAAGGCGCCAAGATCCTGGAGGAAGGCAAGGCCATCCGCGCCTCCGACATCGACATCGCCTGGATCAACGGCTACGGCTGGCCGGTCTATCGCGGCGGCCCGATGTTCTATGGCGAGACCATCGGCCTGGACAAGGTGCTGGCCAAGATGAAGGAGTTCGAGGCCAATCACGGCCCCGACTTCAAGCCGGCCGCGCTGCTTGAGACGCTGGTCGCCGAAGGCCGCGGCTTCCGCTGACGCCTCAGGGCCTGGTGCGCAGGGTCAGGGCTTCCTTGATCTTGCGCGCCAGCGCCTCCAGCCGGTAGGGCTTGGACAACAGGCCCGCCGACTGTTCCAGCGCCGCGTTGTTGCGCAACGACACCTCGGTGAAGCCTGAGGTGAACAGGATGCCGAGATCGGGTCGCAGGGCGCGCGCCTGTTCGGCCAGATCGAAGCCGCTGGCCCCGCCGGGCATGACGACGTCGGTGAACATCACGTCGACCCGGGCGCCGCGCTGCAGGATCGCCATCGCCTCGGCCGCGGTTTCGGCCAGCATCACCTGATAGCCGAGAATGCCGAGCTGGCGGGCGGTGACCGCCCGCACGTCCTCGTTGTCCTCGACCACCAGGATGATTTCGTCATTGCCCTGGATCGACCCGCCGTCGCCCAGATCGGGCAGCGGTTCGCTGGCCTGCTGGTCGCGGGCCTTGGGCAGGTACAGGCGCAGGGTGGTGCCGTGGCCGGGCTCGGAATAGATCTTGACGTGCCCGCCCGACTGCTTGGCGAAACCATAGACCATCGACAGGCCGAGGCCCGTGCCCTTGCCCACCGCCTTGGTCGTGAAGAACGGTTCGAAGACGCGCTTGACCACCTCGGGCGGCATGCCGGTGCCGGTATCGGTGACGGCCAGCATCACGTAGTCGCCGGGCACCGCGTCCGGATTGTCGGCGGCATAGGCATCGTCGAGGGTGACGTTCGCGGTTTCGATGGTCAGCCGGCCACCCGCCGGCATAGCGTCGCGCGCGTTGATCGACAGGTTGACCAGCGCCGATTCCACCTGCGACGGATCGGCCTCGGCGGTCCAGACATCCTGGCCGAAGGCGGTGCGGATCTCGATCGCCTCGCCCAGCGTGCGCCGCAACAGCTCGGCCGTCGCCGAAACCAGCTGGTTCATGTCGATCGGCTGCGGCTGCAGCTGCTGGCGGCGCGAGAAGGCCAGCAACTGCTTGGTCAGTTCGGCCCCGCGCAGCGACGCGCCGATCGCGGCGTTCACCAGTTTCTGCGCCGCCGGCTGCCCCTTCAGCATGGTGTCGAGCAGGTCGAGATTGGCGATGATGATCATCAGGAGGTTGTTGAAGTCATGCGCCAGGCCGCCCGTCAGCTGGCCCACGGCTTCCATCTTCTGGGCCTGGTGCAGCTGTTCCTGCTGGGCGACCAGTTCGGCGGTGCGATCCTGCACGCGATGCTCGAGTTCCTGGGCATAGGTTTCCAGTTCGAGCTTGGCTGCCGCCAGCTGGGCCTTGCTGGCCTGCAGGCCCAGATTGGTGCGGACGATATCCTCGAAGGTGGCGATCAGCAGGTCGAGGATCTGTTCCTTCTCGGAATTGATCAGGAATTTCTTGCCGAGGAAGACGATCTCGACGCCGAAGGACAATTTGCCGGCCGAGCGCATCTGGCGATTGGCCAGCACGGTGCGCACGCGCGCGATCAGCTGGTCTGCCTCGTAGGGCTTGGTGATGAAGTTGTCGGCCTCGCATTCCAGCCCGCGGATGATGTCCATCGGGTCGGACAGGGTCGACAGCAGGATGACCGGCGTATCGCGCTTGGTCCGGTGATGCTTGATGCGATGGCACAGGTCGTACCCCGACAGGCCCGGCATCATGATGTCGGAGATGACCATGTCGTAGTGGCCGGCCTCGAACATCACCATGCCGGCTTCGGCGTCGGGCGCGGCATCGACGTCGATATGCTCGGCTTCCAGAATGAACTGCAGCTGGGCTGCCTGGGTCGGGCTGTCCTCGACGATCAGGATCCGTGTCATCGGCCTTCCCTCGCATTCTGCGTGATCTGGACAAGTTCGCCGCCGATCGCCGACAGCGGCAGGACGCTGTCGGCAACGCCCGCGGCAACGGCAGCGCCGGGCATGCCGAAGACGACCGAACTGGCCTCGTCCTGGGCGATGACGCGGCCGCCGGTCTCGACCGCGATACGCAGGCCGGCCACGCCATCCTGGCCCATGCCGGTCAGGATCACATGCGTCGCCGACGGCCCGAAGACGCGCGCGACCTGTTCGAACAGATAAGTGGCCGAGGGGCGGAAGCCGCCGATCGGTTCGGCCCGCGACAGGCCGATATGGCCGCGGTCGATGACGCCCAGATGGGCATCGTCGGGCGCGACATAGACGGTATGGGGCAGGATCGGCTCGCCCCCGGTCGCGACCCTGACCTTGAGCGACGATACCGTGTTCAGCCAGGAAACCAGCCCGTCGACGAAACCCTTGCCGATATGCTGGACCACGAGGATCGGGGCCGGGAAGTTCGCCGGCAGGCTGGACAGCAGGACCTGCAGCGCCGCCGGACCGCCGGTCGAGGCGGCGATGGCGACGATCCGGGCCGGTGGCTTGGCGATCACCAGCGGCGCGGCCGGCCGCATGGGCGGCGGCGTGCCCTGGCCCAGCCAGTGGCGCACGACCTTGACCCCCGCCATCGCCCGGACGGTCGATATCAGGCGCCGGCCCGCCGATTCGCGCTCGGCCGGCATCAGCCCGGCCAGCCGCGGCACCACGGCCAGCGCACCGGCCCGCAGGGCCAGGATCGATTGCTCGATCTGCCGCGGGTCGCCTTCGTCCGAGACGATGACGACCGGCGTCGGCTGCTCGCTCATGATTTCCTTGGTGGTCTCGAACCCGCCGGCGGTCGGCAGATCGCCGCCCATGACCAGGATGTCGGGACGCAGCCGCCGCACCAGCGGCAGCACCTCGTTGCTGCGCGTCGCCTCGCCGATCACCGCCATGCCGGGGTCGTCGCGCAGGGTGGCGACTAGACCGTCCCGGTCGCGCAGCGAGCTTTCGGCAACGACGATCCGGATCATGGCATCCTCACAGCAGTTGCCTGATCGTGGCCAGCAGGTCGGACTGATCGAACCCGCTCTTGATCCGATAGGCATCGGCACCGGCGGCCAGCCCCCGGGCCTTGTCGGCCTCGCTTTCCATCGCCGTCACCAGAATGACGGGCAAGCGTCGGAAGCGTGGCGAGGCGCGGATGGTTTCGGTCAGGGTGAAGCCGTCCATCCTGGGCATTTCAACGTCCGAGACCACGAGATCGGCGCCTTTTTCCAGTAGCATCGCCCAGGCCTCGGCCCCGTCGGGCGCGGCCATGACATCGTAGCCGGCAGCCTCCAGGATCGACTTGACCAGGGTGCGGATGGTGACGGAATCGTCGACCACCAGCAGGCGCTTGGCCGCCCCCGCCGCCGCGGGCGTGGCATCGGCGGCCAGCCGGCCAGCCTGGGCGCCTTCGATCGCACGCTGGACCAGTTCGGCGGCGTTCAGCACCAGCCCGACCTGGCCGTCGGGCAGGATGGTCGCCCCGCCGACATGGGCGATGCGCCGCAGCCGGCGGCCCAGCGCGCGGATGACGATCTCGCGTTCGGCCTGGACCTCGTCGACCACCACGGCGACGCGGCGGCCGCGCACCTCCAGCACCACCACGGTCAGCAGGGCGCCGGGCGGTGCCGTCGGTTCGCTGACGTCGAGCACCTCGACCAGGCGCGAGACCGGCACCGGCCGGTCGTCGATCAGCACCATGTCGCGCCCCTCGACCGCGCGCAGGTCGTCGACCGGCACGCGGATCACGCGCAGCACCTGTTCGGCCTCGATCGCAAAGACCCGGCCGCCGGCCGCGACCAGCAGCGCCCGGACCGAGGTCAGCGTCAGCGGCACGGTCAGGACGAAGCTGGTGCCGCGCCCCGGCGTGAATTCGACGTCGACCGTCCCCCGCATCGCCTCGACCGCGTTCTTGACGACATCGAGGCCGACACCGCGGCCGGACACCGAGGTCACGACCGAGGCGGTCGAGAAACCGGGCATGAAGATCGCCCGCGCCAGGCCGGCGGGATCTTCGGGGACCGCCATGCCCTGGCGCTCGAGCCGGGCGCGGATCCGCTCGAGATCAAGGCCGCGGCCATCGTCGGCCACGCGCACCTCGACCCGCGCGCCGTTGCGGCGGGCCGAGATGGTGACCCGGGCCAGGCGCGGCTTGCCCGCGACCGCGCGTTCCTCGGCCTGCTCGATGCCATGGTCGACGGCATTGCGCACGAGATGCAGCAGCCCGTCCTTCAACCCGTCCAGCACCGACCGGTCGAGCTCGATGTCGTGACCCTCGATCACCAGTTCGACAGTCTTGGCACCGGCCGTCGCGACATCGCGGGCCGCACGGTCCAACCCCTCGCACGCCTCGGCGAAGGGCAGCATGCGGACCCGGCGGATTTCATGATCGATCGGCCCGGCAACCTGATCCAGTAGCCGGCGATCGCCCTGCAGGTCCGCCGACAGGCGCTGCATGCCGCGCTCGATCCGCCAGAACGCTTCGCGATGCCGCGCGACCGCTTGGTCGAACTGGGTGCGCAGGCCCGATGTTCCGGCCCCTTCGCGTTTCATCAGCGTGGTCAGGCCGAATTCCAGCCGGCGCCATTCGCGCTGCCAGGCAGCGACCTGCTCGAGCAGCGCCAGCGCATCCTGGTGGCGCGCCTCGGCGCGATGGCGCACCAGCAGCAACTCGCCGCTCTGGGCCATCAGCGTGTCGAGCTTCTCCGCCGGGACGCGCACGACCGCCCCCCAGCCGCCGGCCGGTGCCGCGGATTCCGGCGGCACGGCTTGGACCGGGACCGGTGCCGGGAGGGGAACCGCCGGCACGGATACCGGCGCGGCTTCGACCGCGGGCGGTGGCGGTGGCGGTGTCGACGTCGCCACCGGCTTGGGCGGCACCGGCGGGGGTGGAGGCGGCGGTGCGGCCGCCGCTGCCGCCGCTGCCGCCATGGCCCCTGCCCGCCCGCGATCCCCGATCAACGCGGCCATGCGGCGTAGCGCGGCTTCCAGCGGCCCGCCGGCGATATCCTGGCCGTCGCGCAGGCGCCGGCCGGCATCGCCGATGGCATCGACCACGGGCAGCAGGGCGCCGAAGAAATCGCCGTTGATGGCCAACCGGCCGTCGCGCGCGGCACTCAGCACTTCCTCGGACAGATGGGCGGCGGCCTCGATCGGCGCCACGCCGACCGAGCCCGCCGCGCCCTTCATGCTGTGGGCGGTGCGGAACAGGACTTCGAACAATTGCCGGCGCGCCTCGCCCTCGACGCCTTTTTCCAGGGCCAGCAGGTCGCGTTCCAGCGACCGGACATGCTCGTCCAGCTCGGCCACGAAGGTGGCCATCAGGCGCTGGATCAGGCGGGCCTTGTCCATCGTCAGCCGGCAACCAGCCTTTTGAGGGTGGTGCCCACGCTACTCAGATGGCGCGCCGCCTGTTCGGCCTGGGCGGTGGCGGCCAGGTGCTGGCTGGATACCTGGCTGATGTTCTGCATGGCCTGGTGGATCTGGCGCATGCCGGTGGCCTGCTGGCCCGACGATGCCGCGATCTGGGCGGTCGCCTGGGTCGCCTGGGTGATCACCTCGGCCAGCTGACGGATGGTGACGCCGGCTTCGTTGACGGTCTTGATGGCGTCATTGACGCTTTTGCCGCCCTGTTCGGTAACGATGACCGCGGCATTCGTCGCCTTCTGGATTTCACCCAGGATGCTGCGGATCTGCGCCGTGGCCTTCTTCGACTGCTCGGACAGGGCCTTGACCTCGGCGGCGACGACGCTGAACCCGCGGCCGTGTTCGCCGGCCCGCGCCGCCTCGATCGCCGCGTTCAGCGACAGCAGGTTGATCTGTTCGCCGATATCGTTGACGGCGGCGATGATCTCGCCGATCGCCTGGGCCTGCTCGGCCAATGTCAGGATGCTTTCGGCGATCGACGACGTCTGTTCCTTGACCGCGCCCATCGCGGTCACAGAATCCTCGACGGCGCGGCGGCCGGCCTGGCCGACCTCGGCCGCGCGCTGGGCCGATTCCGACACCGCGATCGCCCGCTGGGCCGCCTGCTCGGATGTCTGCAGCACTTCGTCGACGGTCGACACGGTCTCGGTCACGGCCGCGGAATGTTCGCGCATGCCGGCGGCCTGCTGGGTCGTGCCCGCCAGGATCTCGGCCGACGACGACGCCAGCGCATCGACCGCGCGCCCGACCGGGACCGAGATCGAGCGGACGGTGAAGAAACCCACCACGGCCAGCAGCAGGAACGACAGGGCGGTGCCGTACAGGATGGTGTCGAAGGTCAATTGGGCCAGGCGGTTGGCTTCGTTCGTGCGCACCCGCAGCGTCTCGGTCTCTTCGACCGTGATCTGGTCAAGGATCGCCCTGATATCGTCCATCGCCTTCTTGCCACGGTCCGTCCGTACGATCGCCAGGGCGGGATCGAACCCTTCCGTACGGCGCACGGTGATGGTTTCGGCCAGTTCAGCCATCTTGACCCTGATGCCGTCGCGCAGCGCCGCCAGCCGCGCCTGCTGGCGCCCGCTGTCGGCCGCCAGTTCGCCCAGCCTGATCAGCGTCGTGTTCAGCCCGGCCTCGGCCGACGCATAGGGGGCCAGATAGGTTTCCTCGCCGGTCAGCAGATAGCCGCGCTGACCGGTCTCGGCATCGACCAGATAACGCGACAGCAAGGCCGTCTGCTGCAGCACGACATAGGATTGCTGCAACTGGACGCGCCGCTCGACCAGACCTTCGGTCGAGGTGTAGACGATCCAGCCGACGATCAGCAGCACGATCGGCCCCAGGGCAAAGCCGGCGGCCAGCTTGCCCTGGATGGTGCGGAAATTGAACATCAGGCTTCCCCTTCCGATGGTGTGGCCGTCCCTTCGACGAACAGCCGCCGATCGCGCAGCAGGGCCGCGCCATCGAGAACGATGACGGCATCACGCGTGATACCGCGGACACAAGGCTGACGCTCGGCGCCGAGCAGCGTGGCTTCCGCCAGCAGCGACGACAGCGGCAAGGCCGACACTTCCTGCGTGGCATCGGCGACGATGCCGAATTCCGGCGCCGCCGCGCCGCAGACGATCAGCCGCGTACGGTCGGTCAGGCCGCGGCCGGGCAGGCCGAACAGGATGCGAAGGTCGAAGACGACCAGGATTTCGCCGCGCAGATTGGTGACGCCGATGACATGCGCCGGCACACCGGGCACCGGCGTGAAATCGGTGAAGGGCAGCACCTCGCGCACCACATCGGCGTCCAATGCGTAATGCTCGCCGGCCAGCCGGAAGCCGATCACCTCGATGACGGCCTCGGCCGCGCGCGGCGGCACCAGCGGCCGGGCCAGCAGGCGGGCACGTTCGGCCAGGATGTCGTCGGAACGGTCGGTCATCGCGATTTCTCCACGCCGCCGTCGAGCGCTGCAAGCTGCGCCTCGGCCGCGGCGGCCAGCCGCCCGGCCGGCTCGCCTTCGGCCAGCAGCATCGGTGCATCGGCGGGCAAGGCCGCGCACAGCGTATAGGCATTGCGGAAAGCCCGCCGCGCTTCGTCCGGGGCCCCCAGGCGACGCAGCACGGTGCCGAGCGTCAGATGGGCGACGGCCAGCGCGCCGTCGAGATACAGCACGCGGCGCAGCGTCGCCGCGGCCTCGTCGATCTCGCCCAGATCGAGTTGCAGGACGGCGCGCAGATAATGCAGCTCGGCGTCCAGCGGAAACTGGTCAAGCGCCGCCGTGGCCGCGGCCAGGGCCGCGCGCGGGTCGCCCGCATCCGCCAGGGCGCGGATATCGGGGCGCGGGTCGGGCGGCGGCACCGCCGGCGGCGCGACCTCGGGCACCGGCTGCATGGGGGGCAGGCCCGGCAGCGGTTCCGGCGGCGGCTGCCGCTCGACAAAGACCGGATGCGGGGTGAATACCGGCCGTGCCGACGGCGGACGGACGGTCAGGTCGGGCACCAGCCTGCGGCGATAGAAGACGCCACCGGCGGTCACCACCGTCTCGAACGGGGCATGGGACCACAGCGGCGGGTCGGACGGCCCGGTGACCAGCCAGCCGCCGGGGGACAGGGCAGCGTGCAGGCGGCCGGCGATCGCCTCGACCGCCTCGGTCGCGAAATAGATCAGCACGTTGCGGCACAGGATCAGGTCCATCTCGCCCAGGCCGGGCATGGCCGCGCGATAGTCCGGCGCGGCCAGATTCAGCAGGCCGAACGTGACCGGCCGGCGCAGCCGGTCGACCAGCAGATAACGGTCGCCGCGGCGCAGGAAAAACTTGGCGATCACGTCCGGGGCCACGCCGCGCAACGACCAGGACCCGTAGTCGGCGGCACGGGCACGGTCCAGGGCCGCCTGGGAAATGTCGGTACCGATGATCGTTGCCGGGTTGGTGATGCCCTGCTGTTCCAGAAGCATCGCCAGCGAATACGCTTCCTCGCCCGAGGCGCAGCCGGCGCTCCACAGCCGCAGATGGGCGTCGCCCCGGCGCTGCACCAGGTCGGGCAGGACCAGGCGGCGCAGAATCTCGATCTGGGCGGATTCACGCAGGAAGTAGGTTTCGCCCACCGTCAGATCGGCGATGAAGGCGGCAAAGGCCGCTTCCTCGGCGATCAGCCGCTGCAGCAGGCGGGCGGGATCGCTGACCCGGGCACGCACCATCGCTGCCGATATCGCGTTTTCGACGTCGCGGCGGCGCGCCGGCGAAAAGACCAGCCCCGCCCGCCGCCTGACCAGCTCAAGGACGGCATTGACCGAAAGATCGGGAAGGGAGTCAACGCCCATGGCCGGCCGCGCCGACAGCGGCATCGAGGCGTTCGCCTTCGGCCGCCGACAGGAAAGTCGCCAGATCGTGGATCAGCACCAGGCCGTCGGGCAGCTTGGCCACGCCCGCAACGGCAGCGCCCGTCGATTCCGCGGCTTCGATGTCCCCGGCTCCGACGGTGACCAGTGCCCGGGCGCCATCGACCCGGATGGCGACCAGGCGCGACCGGGCACGCGCGATGATCAGGTGATCGCTGAGTTCGATGGCCTTGGTGCCAAGGCCGAAGCGGGCGCGCAGATCAAGCACCGGCACCACCCGGCCGCGCAGATTGATCATGCCTTCGACCAAAGCCGGTGCACCGGGCAGATGGGCCATGGCGACCATGCGGACGACCTCGACCACATCGGCAAGCGCGACGGCGCAGCGCTGGCTGCCCAGGTCGAAGGTCAGCAGGTCACTCCGGCCATTCCGCATGGTCACCTCCACCATGGCACGGTGAGCATGATTTAATCACCCGCGCAGGATGACACGCAAGGGCTGTGTCGTCCAAACCATCGACCCGTCATCGCACATCCGCGCCGCGATCACGCCTCGCGCCCAGACGCAACATGCCCCAGGCGACGACGACGACCAGCACCGCCACACCCAAATCGACGGCCACTTCCGGCAACTGCGCCGGCAGCCACGGCATGACGGCCTGGTCGGCGACCAGCATGCTGCCGGCGATCCAGCCGAGGAAGGCGGCGCCCACCCAGACCAGCAGCGGCAGGCGATCGATCACCGCCATCAGCAGGCTGGATCCGGCGACGACCAGCGGGATCGAGATCAGCAGG